>ERZ1643249.864-NODE-864-length-32206-cov-11.643339_pt1 | contig 32206 bp, 33 predicted proteins | sample MGYA00579263_ERZ1643249 | MGnify/ENA primary metagenome ERZ1643249 (study PRJEB29033, sample SAMEA4952264) | chicken gut metagenome | biome: Broiler Chicken; feature: Gastrointestinal Tract; material: Caecum | place: Ireland | collected 2018 | study: Broiler...
CGTCGTGAGACAGTTCGGTCCCTATCCATCGTGGGCGTAGGATATTTGAGAGGCTTTGTCCTTAGTACGAGAGGACCGGGATGAACGCACCTATTGTGCACCTGTTGTCGCGCCAGCGGCACGGCAGGGTAGCGAAGTGCGGATGAGATAAACGCTGAAAGCATCTAAGCGTGAAACTCACCTCAAGATAAGATATCCCATATCGTAAGGTAGTAAGACCCCTTGAAGACAACAAGGTTGATAGGTCGGAGGTGGAAGTACAGCAATGTATGCAGCTGACCGATACTAATAGGTCGAGGGCTTGATCTCAAGAAATTGAGACGACAAGCGGATACGAATCCTGAAATACGGAGAAAAGACTATAATTTCAACGAGCTTACGAATTGCCGAAAGTATTATTTTGAAAGGCTGTGCAGTTGTCAATCTTCTTTGACGGGAAGGGAAATTCCCAAAGATTGACAAGATGATTTTTTCTTTAGATAAGGGGAAGAAATCATACCGTATATATCCTGCTGAAAAGCAGATTATATAACCATTGCGGTGACGATAGCAGAGAGGATCCACCTGTTCTCATACCGAACACAGAAGTTAAGCTCTCTCACGCCGAAAGTACTTGAGGTTACCCTCCGGGAGGATAGGTAGTTGCCGCATCCAAAAACGAGACATCCGAAACGTTCGGGTGTCTTTTTTTATGAAAAAAATCCGCTTCCCGCGTTAAGAACACCCCCCTCGTAAAATCAAGTTTTCTCTGCTTTCATACACAACGGCCGTCCGCATCGCCGTCATTTTTCATACACAACGGCCGTCCGCATCGCCGCCGGTTTGTCTTATATAAAGGCCGCCCGCAACGCCGTCGATTTACAAAAGAAAGCTGTTTCAGCCCTTTTTGACGAAGTGTTTTCTAATTAGGAATCTCCCGTTTGAGCGTAGGAATCTGCTGTTTGTGCGCAGGGGCAGAGCAAGAGAAAAGAGGAAAAATGAAATTTTGTACCGAAAAACGCAGGACGTCCCCTGTTTTTCGTGACGTTTTCATGCTTTTTTTCTCAGGAAATCTCCTGTAGAAAAGGAGATTTTTTTATTTTGTATTGACAAAGCGGGTCGCCGTGTCGTATAATGTAGAAAAAAAGGAGGAGAGGATCATGAAAAAGATCTGGGATAACCGCTGGAAAAAAGTGCTGATCTGGCTGAGCGGTTATATCAGCTTTATCGCGTATGCCATTGTCGGAGGGTATGTCATCGTCAAAAGCGAGGACGAGGACCTGCGCAAGACGGCCAAGACGGCGCTCATCGTCACGTTGATCTTTACCGTGCTCAGCGCCTTATATTCCATTTTAAGTTCCATCAATTCTCTGTCGGGTTACAGCCGGGGATTTACGGAATTTTTGTCCTGGTACAGTTTTTTCCAGCGCATCGCACAGATCGCCGTCTATGCCGTCTTTATCGTGATGGCGCTGTTCTTCGGACCCGAAAACGAAAGTGCGTCCGCAAAAGGCTCGCAGGGACAGACAGGCGGACAAACGAGCGAACAGCAGACAACGCAGCAAGCAGACGAACAGGCGGACGAAGAGGAGAAACAGCCTTCCGAAAAAGAGGAATAAGAGAAAACAGGTAATCCTTTGAAAAGAAAAACAATTTTTAGGAAAGAGGGAGCGAACGCATTTTGCGTTCGCTCCCTCTTTGGTGTGCTGCTGCAAAGAGAATGCCAAGGGAAAAAGCAGGTCATCGGGGCGGGGTGTAGGGATCATTTGTTTAAAAAAAGTGGATACGTAGGCAAAAAAACGGGAAAGATTTTAATAGCGGGGAAACGATCCGACGACGAGGCGGAGGCCTAAACTGTGTCTGGGAAAGCGCGCGAAAGGGAATCCGATGAAAAAGTGTGTAAAGGAAAGGTATGCGGCGGGGCGGACAGGGGAAAGTCAGAGGGAAAAACAGGGAACATGCAAGGGCAAACGAAAGGCGGAGAGCAAATATACAACGGAAAACAAAATGCCGAGAGGGTTTGGCAAGGGACGGACAGGGGAAGAAAGACAGAGAAATACAACGTGACGGAAGTGGGGAGACGGAGAGACGAGCAGGGGGCAACAAAGGAGCGGAAAGGGGCAGAATTTTTGAAAGACTTGCATTTACGGGCAGGATTTGGTATAATGGAGCGGTAAATATAACGACGGAGAAAACGATGCCTTATCAGGTCTATTTAAAGCGCGGCGAAGAGAAGCGCATTCTGGCGGGACACAGCTGGGTGTACGCCAACGAAGTGGCAAAAATCGAGGGCAAGGACAAAAACGGATCGCTTGCCGAGGTACTCTCTTTTGACGGACGGTATGTCGGAAAGGGGTACATCAACCATCTTTCCAAAATTCTGGTGCGGGTGTTTATCCGCGGGAGCGAAGAGGAGGGCGAGGAGCTCTTTTGCGAGCGCATTTCCAAGGCGGCGAGCCTGCGCGAAAAGCTGTTTGAAGGGAGCGATTGCTACCGCCTCGTGTTTGCGGAAGCGGACGATCTGCCCGCGTTTATCTGCGACAAATACGGCGATTATTTCGTTGTCGAGCTATTGTCTCTCGGCATGGATCAGCGCAGAAAGCTGCTTGTCAACGCGCTTGTAAAGCTGTTTGCGCCCAAGGGCATCTATCTGCGCGGCGACGCGCCCGTGCGCAAAAAAGAGGGTCTGCCCATCGAAAACAGGGTGTTGTACGGGGAAGTCCCCGACAAAATTCTGGTTACGGAAAACGGTCTGCGCATGAGCGTGGACGTGAAAAACGGGCAAAAGACGGGGTATTTTCTCGATCAGAAAGAGAACAGGTACGCCCTGCGCCGCTACTGCAAGGGGGCGGCCGTGCTGGATTGCTTCTGCAATAGCGGCGGCTTTTCGCTGAACGCGGCGACGGCGGCACGCGAGGTGACCGCCGTGGACATTTCGCAGTTTGCGCTGGACAACGTGGCAGAAAACGCGCGGCTCAACGGCTTTACCAACGTAAAGACAGAGTGCGCGGACGTCTTTGCGTACTTGCGGGCGCAGCGCGCTGCGGGGCAGACGTACGACACGGTGGTGCTGGATCCGCCCGCCTTCTGCAAGAGCGCGGCAGAGGTGCAGGACGCCTACCGCGGCTACAAGGACATCAACATTTCTGCAATGAAGCTGGTAAAGCGGGGCGGTTTTTTGCTGACCTGTTCGTGTTCGCATTACATGACGCAGCCGCTGTTTGAAAAGATGCTGCGTGAGAGCGCGCGCGAAGCGGGCAGGCGGGTAAAGGTGCTGGAAGTGCGGGTGCAGTCGCCCGATCATCCCGCGCTGCTCGCCGCCGAAGAGACGAGCTATTTAAAGGCTTTCTATCTGCAAGTGGAATAAAAAGGGGGAGGTCGCTATGATCCAACTGAAAAACGAAAAACTGTGCGTGTGCATTGCCGAGCGGGGTGCGGAGATCGTCAGCGTCAAAAACGCGGCGGGGTACGAGTATATCTGGCAGGCAGACCCTGCGTTTTGGGCAAAACATTGCCCCGTGCTCTTTCCTGTGTGCGGCAGATTGCGCAATTTTGAGTATACGTATCGCGGAAAATGGTACAAAATGGGCAACCACGGGTTTGCCCAGCGCAAGATTTTTGCGGCGACGCACGAGGGGGATTCGGCGCTGTTTGTCCTGCGCGAGGACGAAGAGACGCTTGCGGAATACCCTTTCCGCTTTGAACTGCGCATCCGCTACACGCTGGAGGGGAACACTCTGCACGCGGACGTGTGCGTGTTCAATCCGGACGAGGAGCCGCTCTATTGCAATTTCGGTTCGCACGAGGCGTACGCGGCGGAGCACTTTTCCGAGTGGAGCGTTCGCTTTGAAAAGGAGGAAAACCTCTTCCTTTCGGTGCAGGAGGGCGGGTATCTGACGGGCGAAAAGCAGGCATACGCGCAGAACGTGCGCACCCTGCCCCTCAGCCATACAATGTTTGAAAACGATTCGCTGCTCTTTGACGGGCTGGCTTCGCGCAGGATCACCCTGCTGCACGGGGAAAAAGAGGTGGTGAGCGTGGATTTTGCCCCCTTCGAGCATCTGCTTCTCTGGACAAAGCCGGGCGCGCCCTATCTTTGCATCGAGCCGTGGAACGGCATTCCCGACTATGCGGATGCGGACGGCGATCTCACGCACAAGGCGGGGATCTTGCGCATCGGGGGCGGACAGAGCAGGCAAATGCGGCACAGCATCACTTTTCACGACTGACTGTGCATGAAAGCGGGAACTTTCGCGTATGATATACAAACGATACGAGGTGACGGAATTTGTTGGCAGATGAATGGAAAGGCCGCGAGGTCGGCGCGCTGGAAGAGGCGGCAAAAGAGATTCGGGACGAGCTTGTGCTGCGCGTCAAGGAAAACGGGGGACATCTTTCCGCCAATCTGGGAGTGGTGGAACTGACGCTCGCCCTGCACGCGGTGTTCGATTTTCCGCAGGATAAACTCATCTTTGACGTGGGGCATCAGAGTTACGTGCACAAGCTCATCACGGGCAGAACTCTCGAAACTCTGCGCCAAAAGGGGGGAACGGGCGGATTTCCCGACCCCGAAGAGAGCGAGTACGACGCTTTCGTGGCGGGCCACAGCGGCACGTCCATTGCGGCGGGGATCGGGCTTTGCAACGCGCGCGATCTGCGCGGCGAAAATTACAAGGTCATTTCCCTCATCGGCGACGCCTCTTTGGGCAACGGCACCGCGCTGGAAGCGGTGTTTTCCTCCGAAAGCAAGCCCAAAAACTTTGTGGTCGTGCTCAACGACAACGGAATGTCCATCAGCAAAAACCAGTCGGCGCTGTACCGTTCCCTCTCCAAAATGACCGCCAAAAAGCGGTACCGTAAGGTCAATTCTTTTCTGGGCAGGACGTTCAAGGAAACGGGGGCGTTCGGCAGAAAACTGCGCAAATTCAAGTATTTTTTGAAGGGCTGGCTGAACAAAAACGACTTTTTCGAGCGGTGCGGGTTCAAGTACATCGGGCCTGTGGACGGGCACGACCTGCGCGAACTTCTGGCGGTGCTCTCCAACATCCGCAAGATGGACGAACCCGTATTTTTGCACGCGGTCACCTGCAAGGGCAAGGGGTACGCCCCCGCGGAGGAGGACCCTTCCCGCTTCCACGGCACGGGCAAAAATTTTGCTGCGGGGGAAAATTCTTTTTCCACCGCGCTGGGCAGACTTCTGTGCGAGCGCGCGGAGCAGAACGAAAATCTTGTCGCCGTCACGGCGGCGATGAAAGACGGCGTGGGGTTGAGCGAATTTTCGCAGAAATTCCCCGACCGCTGTTTTGACGTCGGCATCTGCGAGGAATACGCCGTCACCATGGCGGCGGGCATGGCAAAGGGCGGACTTCTGCCCGTGGTTTGCGTGTATTCCACCTTTTTGCAGAGGGCGTTCGACCAGATCGCGCACGACGTGTGCCTGCAAAACCTGCCCGTCATTTTCTGTATCGACCGCGCGGGGTTCGTGGGCGCGGACGGAAAGACGCACCAGGGACTTTTGGACGAAGCGTTCCTGCGCGCCGTCCCCAATCTGCGCATCTTTGCGCCCAAGGACTGCGCGGAACTTGCCGACGTGTTCGATTTTGCGCTCAGCGTCGGCGGGCCGTGCGCCATCCGATACCCCAACGGGTATGCGCCCAATCTGGGCGGAACGCAAAAAATTTCCGAGTATTATCAGTGGGAAACGCTTTCGGACGGCGACGGCGTCGTGGTGCTTGCCTGCGGCGCCAGAGCGGTGGCGCGGGCGCTGGACGCAAAGCGGCTGAGCGGCACAAACTGCATGGTGGTCAACTGCCGCACCGTAAAGCCGCCGGACGAGCGGCTTCTGCGCGAAGTTTCCCACCGCAAGATCATCGCCTTTGAGGAAGGATACCTCGCGGGCGGGTTCGGCAGCGCGGTGGCGGAGTTTTACGCAAGTTGCGCCCAGCCCGTCAGACTCAAGATCATCGGCGCGGAAAACAAGTTTGTTCCGCACGCCACCGCCACGCAGCAGGCGGAGGAATGCCGCCTCACCGCGCAGGACCTCGCCCGCAAGATCCAGGCCTTTTCCGCGCAGTAAAAAATTTTGAAAAATCGCAGACGGAGGAATTGATGGAAGAAAAGCGCCCGTCCGAAAAAGCGGGGGACGTTCCCCAAAAAACTGAACAGACGCCGCTTTCTCAGCTGCGCTGGAAAGATCGCGCGGAGGCGGCAAAGGGCGGCTTGCTCGGCTTTTTCATCGGGCTTGCGGTCATCGTGCCGGGCGTCAGCGGCTCCACCGTCGCCATTCTGTTCCGCCTGTACGAAAAACTTCTCTGCGCCCTCGGCAATCTCCTGCGCGCCTTCAAGCGGTGCGCGGCCTTTCTGCTCCCCGTCGCCGTCGGCGTCGTCCTCGGCTTTGCGCTCGGCTTTTTTGCGGTGCGCGGACTTTTGCAGATCAGTCCCTTTGCGGTCATCGCCCTGTTTGCGGGGCTGATGGCGGGCGCTTACCCCGCCGTCACCGACCAGCTGAAAGGGGAACGGCTCACCCTGCCGCGCGCGGCGCTCTTTGCCGCGGGCGTGCTCCTTCCCGTGGGAATGTGCTTTCTTTCCCTGTTTTCCTCTGGCGACCGCGCTTTGGAAGAGGTCGGCGGGGCGCAGTATCTGCTGTTCGTGCTGTTGGGCGCGCTCGTCGCCGTCACGCAGGTGGTGCCGGGGCTTTCCGCCACGGCGCTTCTGATGCTCGCGGGGTATTTCAACCCGCTCATGCAGTCGGTCAGCCTCTCTTATTGGTCGGAAAACCCGCTCGTCTTTGCGGTGTACGCCTGCCTGCTCGTCGGCTTTGCCGCGGGGCTTTTGGGCGCTTCCAAGGGGCTTTCCGTCCTGCTCGAACGCAAAAAGGCCCCCACATTTTATGCCGTGGCGGGGCTGGCGCTCGGGTCCCTTCTCACCATGTTTTTCAATCCCGAAGTGTTGGAAGTGTACCGCGGCTGGGCGGAAGGGGAGCTCTTTGCGCCCCACCTGATCGCGGGCGTCCTTCTCTTTTTCGCGGGCGCGTGCCTTTCCTACGCGTTCGTAAGGCGCGGGCGCAGACAGTCCGCAGGAAAAAATTAAACGATCGGGCGGCCGCGTGCCGCCGTGCAAGGGCCCGAAGGCGCCAAAGCGCCTTCGGGCCTTTTTTTACGCGGATAAATTCTCCTTGCGCGGGCAAACTAAGGAAGGGAAAAGCGGTTTGGTCAGGATCTGCGGCGCCAGGTGCTGCGATTTTTTTACAAACGGGCAAAGAAAAAAGCTGTCTTACTATTGTCGCACGCGTGCGAATAAGGGGCGAAGAGGGCGGGGTTTTATTACAAATCTATGACAATTTTTTTTAAATTTTTATACAAATGGCCGCTATAATGAAGGTACAAAGTTTGAAGGAGAAAAAGAAAAATGAAAAAGATCCTTATGGCAGTTGCAAGCGCGGTTCTTGCTTGCGGCATCGGGTTCGCGGCAGTCGGCTGCGGCAGCAACGGTGATATCAGCGTTTACAACCGCGAAGACGGCTCGGGCACGCGCGACGCATTTTTGGAACTGCTCGGCATCGAAAGCGACGAACTCAATACGGGCGTAGCGCAGCTGAACTCTACATCTGCGGTCATTCAGGGCGTCGCCGGCGACGTAAAGGCAATCGGGTATGCGTCCCTCGGCTCCGTCGACACCACGGTCAAAGCTCTCTCCGTAGACGGCGTTGCCCCCACGGAAGCGACGGTTGCAGACGGTTCGTATAAAGTTTCCCGTCCGTTCGAGCTCATGTACGACGAAACCGAACTCACGTCCAACGATTTGCTCGCGGAGTTCGTTGACTATTTGAAGAGCGCTGAAGCGCAGACAATCATTGCAGACGAGGGCTATGTGAGCGTCGTTGAAAATGCGCCCGCTTATACGGTTCCCGAGGGAAATCTTACCGTAACGGAAATCGAGGCGAGCGGCTCTACTTCTGTCGGCCCTCTGATGACGAAACTTGCGGCAGATTTCTCTGCAAAGGTCGAGGAGGCTACCGGGCAGGAAGTTCAGGTTACCGTCTCGGGCGGCGGTTCCGGTCAGGGTATCAAGGACGCGAACGAGGGCAACACCGAAATCGGCATGGCTTCTAAGGAAGTGACAAAAGGGACAGACGTTACCAACGAAAACGTTACGATTTATCAACTCTGCGCCGACGGCATCGCGGTCATCGTCAACACGGCGAACCCTGCGACGGACATCTCGCTTGAAAACCTGAAGAAGATTTACACGGATAAATCTTTGAATTGGAGCGACATCGGCGTGGTGTTCCCCGAAGAAGAGTAAAAAAGAGCTTTTCCGCAAGGCGGAAAGGCAGAAACTGAATACAGCAGAGCGGGTTGGGGTGCGAAATGCCGTCAACCCTTTCTGTATGCTTACCGCTTTTTTACGGAGGAATACCTATGCAAAAAAATTCAGAAAACGCAGAAAACGCGGAAATGAGCGAGAGCATCGCCAAAGTGAACACGCGCGCCGTCATAAAAGAAATTTCCATGAAGGTGCTGTTTGCCATTGCGGCGGCACTCTTTGTGCTCGCTGTGCTCACCATATGTATTTACCTGCTCATCGACGCGATTCCCACCATCGGGGAAATCGGCTTCGTCAAATTTCTGACGGACGACCGGTGGCTGATTCGCTCGGAGCGGTTCGGCATCGGCTCGCTCGTCGTCGGAACGGCGCTCTCTACCGTCGGCGCGCTTGTCGTCGGCGTTCCCATCGGGCTTATGACGGCTACGTTCATGGCATTCTATTGCCCCAAGTGGCTGTATAAAATCATCAAGCCGCTCACCAACATTCTGGCGGGCATTCCCTCCATCGTGTACGGATTTTTCGGCCTGACGGTCATCGTGCCCATCTCGCGCGAACTCCTCGGCGGCGGCGGGCTGAATCTGCTTACGACCTCTTTCGTGCTCGGTATCATGATTCTGCCCACCATTATCAGCATTTCCGAAAATTCGCTGCGCGCCGTGCCCAAGCCCTTCTATGAGGGCGCCGTCGCGCTCGGGGCAACCAAGGAGCGCGCCATTTTCCGCACCATGTTCCCCGCGGCAAGCTCGGGCGTGCTGACGGCGATTATCCTCGGCATGGGCAGAGCCATCGGCGAAACGGCGGCAATCACGCTCATCTGCGGCAACATCGACCAGATTCCCGGTTCGCTTGCCGATCCGTTCATCACCCTCGCTTCGGCGATTGCTTCGGGCATGGGTTATGCGAGCACGACCAACCTCGAACGCCCCGCCCTGATAGCGGTCGCAGCGGTGCTGCTCATCATCATCCTGCTCATCACGACAGTCGTCATGCTGCTGAAAAAGAAAAAGTACTGAGGTGAAACCATATGGCAAGAGAACTTGTATTAAAAGAGGGAGAAGTGGACACGAGAGGAATCGTGCCCATCAACCGCCAAACGTTTAAAGATAAACTCAACGCATATCTGCACAAACCCTTTTCGTTTGCCGTGTTTCTGTTCATTTGCCTGGGAACAATCCTGTCGGCGGCGGCGGTAATGTGGGTGCTTATATATACCTTCTACCGCGGGCTCGTCTATATCGATCCCGTATCGGGTGCGGCGAGTTTTAACCTGACGGCGGATTTGTTCGCCTGGCGGTGGACGCTGGAAAACAACTCCATGATGCCCGCGCTCATCAACACGCTCACCATCGCAATTCTTTCGCTGCTGATAGCCGGCGTCATCGGTATCTTTGCGGCCATTTTCATGGTCGAGTACGCAAAATCCACGAACGTATTCGTCAAAATCGTCCGTGTTGCGGCGGAAACGCTTTCGGGTATTCCGTCCGTCGTGTTCGGCATCTTCGGCATGATCTTTTTCGTGGGCCTGTTCGGCTGGGGATATTCGCTGCTCAGCGGCATACTCACGATGACGCTCATGATTATGCCGCTCATCATGCGGACGACGGAGGAGGCGCTGCGCGCCGTGCCCGATTCCTTCCGCGAAGGTTCGTATGCGCTCGGCGCGGGCAAGCTGCGCACCATTTTCGTCATCATCCTGCCCTCCGCGATTCCGGGCATCATTTCCGGCGTGATTTTGGGGCTCGGCCGCGTCGTCGGCGAAACGATGGCGCTCGTGTTTACGGCGGGCTCGCCGATGAACGCGCGCACGGCGTCCGGGCTGATGGAATCGGGGAGCACGCTCACCGTGTATCTGTATAACCTCACAAACGAGAGCGGCGAACTCGCCAACGTCGCATGGGCGGTCGCGGTCGTGCTGATCATTCTCGTCCTCATCATCAACGGCATAGCGGAATTTGTAGGAAACAAGCTGAAAAAGGAGTATTAAACGGTGGAAAACACGAATACGATAGAACGGGCGGATAAATTCAACATCCGCGACCTCAACCTGTATTACGGCAACTTTCACGCGCTCAAGGGCATCAACATGGACATCAAGGAAAAGGAGATCACCGCGTTTATCGGGCCTTCCGGCTGCGGCAAATCGACCTTTTTGAAGACGCTCAACCGCATGAACGATCTCATTCCCGACTGCAAGATCACGGGCGAGGTGCTCATCGACGGTGTCGATTTATACGGCGCGGTAGACATCAACGTTTTGCGCAAGCGGGTGGGCATGGTGTTCCAAAAGCCCAATCCCTTCCCCATGAGCGTGTACGACAACATTACCTACGGTCCCAAAACGCACGGCATCCGCAAAAAGGCGCAGCTGGACGAAATCGTCGAGCGCTCCCTGCGGCAGGCCGCCATCTGGGACGAACTCAAAGACCGTTTGAAGAAGTCCGCGCTCGGGCTTTCGGGCGGGCAGCAGCAGCGCCTGTGCATCGCGCGCACCCTCGCCGTCGAGCCGGAGGTCATCCTCATGGACGAACCGACGTCCGCGCTCGACCCCATTTCCACGAGCAAAATCGAGGATTTGGCGCAGGAACTCAAGGAAAAGTACACCATCGTCATAGTCACCCACAACATGCAGCAGGCGGCGCGTATCTCGGATAAGACGGCGTTTTTTCTGCTGGGCGACCTCATCGAATACGACGACACGGACAACATCTTCAACCGCCCGCGCGACAAGAGGACGGAAGATTATATCACAGGGAGGTTCGGTTGATATGACAAGAAGGCAGTTTGAAGAACAGCTCCTGCAGCTGAAAGAGCTGCTCACCAAGATGGGGGAGCTCAACTGCGAAGCCATCGAGGACGCCGTCTGCGCGCTCGAAACGCAGGACACGGAACTCGCAAGAAAGACGAAGGGCGTGGAAACGCTCGTGGACGAAAAGGAACAGGAAATCGAGCGGCTCTGTCTGAAAATTATCGTAAAGCAGCAGCCCGTGGCAAGCGATCTGCTGTTTGTCACCAGCGCCATGAAGATGATCACGGACATGGAACGCATTGCCGATCAGGCGGTGGACATCTCCGAACTCGTCATCAAAATGAGCAGACTGCCCTATGCGGATTCGGTTGCGGAGATCTCGGACATGGCCGACCGCGTGCAGGAAATGGTGCGGGCGGCGGCAAAGTCCTTTGTCGAGCGGGACGGCGAACTCGCCAAAGCCGTCTGCCGCGCGGACGACGCCGTGGACGATCTGTTTGAAGTGATCAAGAGAAAGCTGACGGGCATCGTGCATCGGGAGATCGAGGGCGACGACAACGGCGAACAGGCGCTCGACCTCCTTATGGTGGCAAAGTATCTGGAAAAGATCGGCGACCACGCTTCCAACATTGCAGAATGGGTGATCTTCATGATCACGGGAGAACATAAGAAGTTAAACTAATATATTTCACACTTTTTCTTTTGAGCTGACAAAAGAAAAAGTCGTGATTTGAGGGAACAACCGATGTTCGCCGCGTTGCGGCTCTGCAACGGTTTTTCCCTCTTTGCGCGATATTTAAGGGCACGCTATTAAAAAATCGCGCAAATTCACCTTTTTCGTTACGCCATCCATATGGCGCAAGGGGAAAAAGCAAAAAGTGTGATTTTTGCTTTTTCACGGGCTTTCAGGATTTTTTGATAAAAACGACAGCTTAAAAAAGATTTCGGGGGACAATGCCGCAGGCATTGTCCCCCTCTTTGCGATTGTTTGAAAAATAACAGGACGTACCCCGCTTTTTTGACAATTCCATCGAAAAAGACAGGAAAATTACGACAAACAGGGCAACCGCCTGCACAGTACAGGAAAGTCGGGCGGCGGGGGACAGGAAAAAAGAGAGGGCAAAGGGAAAAGGACAGAAAAGAGAGAGGGCGGCGGGAGATAAGAGAGCGCGAAAAAGAAAACGCCTGCACGGTACAGGAAGGTGGGGAAAGCAATCGCCTGCACAGTGCCGGAAAGTTGGTGCGGCGGGGGAAAAGGACAAAACGGGATTTGGCGGCGGTGGCTCGGACAGGAAAAAAGGAGACGATCGGCGAAAAATAAGGACAAAGGCGGCGGAGCAAGGCGGAGAAAAGGGTGAAAAAACTGACAAACAGGGGGAAAGGGGCGCGGAAAAATTTTGTCAGAATACAAATTTATTACAAATTTATTACAACTTTTACAAGTGTATTATACATCTTCCCTTTACAATGGAAGGGTAGGATTTTAAAAGAAAAAGAAAAGAAGTAAAGGAAAAAGTTGCAAAGGAGAAGGGCTTATGAGTATTTTGCCGTGTTACGGGATCTTGGCGGCGGTTTTGGGGGCGATGGATTATACACTTTCCGTTGTTTCCCTGATGGCGGGGTTGGGCGCATTTTTGTTCGGGTTCAAAGTTCTTTCGGACAACATCGAAAAGCTTGCAACAAACCGTCTGCGCAGCTGGTTTGACAAGACGGGCAAGAGCCGTCTTGCGGGGGTAGGCATCGGAACGGCGGTCACGGCCATCATTCAAAGTTCCTCGGCCACCACGGTCATGGTCGTCGGATTTGTCAATGCGGGGCTGATGTCCCTGTTCCAGGCGACCACGGTCATCATGGGCGCCAACATCGGCACCACCATCACGGCGTACATTGCGTCGATGGCGGAGATCCCGCTCATCGAGTTTGTTACCGCCTTCACCTGCGTGGGCGTATTCATGAATATGCTCTGCAAGAGCGACAAAGTCAAGACCATCGGTCTCATGCTGGCGGGGTTGGGACTTGTCTTTCTGGGCCTGGAATATATGTCAAACGCCATGAGCATTTATAAGGACAGCCCCGAATTCAGAAACTTTCTCACCATGGTGAGCAATCCCTTTCTGCTTCTGATCATCGGCATGATCTTCACGGCGATCGTGCAGTCGTCGTCGGCGGTCACCTCGCTCGTCATCGTCATGGTGGGGCAGGGGCTGGTCATCGGGGACGGCGGCAACGACGTACTGTTCCTCGTTTTGGGCAGCAACATCGGAACGTGCATCACCGCCATTCTCTCTTCCATCGGCGCCAACACAAACGCCAAGCGTGCCAGCCTCATTCACCTGATGTTCAACGTGTTCGGTTCGGTCATCTTCACGGTGTTTTTGCTGTGCTGGCCCACCTTTATGCAGGATACGCTCGTCACGTGGTTCCCGAATGCCGCAGGCCTGCAGATCGCGCTCTTCCACACCTTTTTCAACGTCGTGTGTACCTGTATTTTCCTGCCGATGGCAAATATTTTTGTCAAGATCGCTACGCGCATCATTCCCGGCAAAAAGGGCGCGGGGGAGACGGCGGGCGATTCCGTGCTGCTGGACGAGCGCTTTATCACGACGCCTTCCGTTGCGGTCAGCCAGGCGAACAAGGCGGCTTCCCGCATGGCGGAGCTTGCCATGCAGTCGATGACCATTGCGCTGGACGGCTTTCTCGCGGGCGACGAGAGCTGCAAGGCGCAGGTAGACGAGCTCAACGCGCGCGTGGCCGACATGGAAAAGCGCATCGTTGCCTATCTCATCAAAATTTCGGCGAGCGACCTCTCCCTGACGGACGAGAGGCTGATCTCTTCCATTCACCACGCCACGAGCGACATCATCCGTATCAGCGAACTGGCGGACAACATCACCAAGTACACCCGCAACTGCAAGCGGGACAACATCGAATTTTCCGCGGGCGTGCTCAAATCCCTGCAGGAAATGTACGCTAAAATTCAGCTTCTCTACAAAAAGACGCTGGAAGTGTTCGACAAAAAGGACATCACGGCCATCAAGGCGGTGGACGAAGTGGAGGATTCCGTGGACGCATCGCGCAAGGAAATGGTCAAAGACCATATCCGCAGGCTCAACGAGGGCAAGTGCAAGCCGGAATCGAGCGGCGTATTCATCAACCTTGTGGGCAATCTCGAGCGTGCCGCCGACCACCTCACCTACGTCGCACACGCGTTCGACTGATCTTTCCGCGCCCGATCGGGCGCGGCTTTTTTGCGCAAGAGCGCAAAAACAGGGCAACGTCCCTTAAAAAAAGGTACAAGGCGGCCTTTCGAGGCGCAGCTCTTGTCTTTTTGCGCGGGATATGGTATAATAAAAGAAAAACCGGATGCGGCTCTCTTTGCCGCAGGGGAGATCGTTTTGGAAAAGAAGGTCTATTTGTTGGAGGACGACAGCAACATCGCCGAACTTGTAAAGTGCGCGCTGGAAATGTCGAACATCGCCATCGAGTGTTATGCCACCTGTGCGGAGTTTCTCGCCGCGGTGGAAAAATCGCCGCCCGCCGTCTGCCTTCTGGACATCATGCTTCCGGACGGAAACGGACTGGACGTCCTTGCAAAAATCAAGCAAAAGTTCCCGTCCATGGGCGTCATCATGCTGTCGGCGCTGGGGCAGGAAACGGACAAAGTGAAGGGCCTGAACCTGGGCGCGGACGACTATATTGCCAAGCCTTTCGGCGTGCTGGAGCTGACGGCGCGCGTCAACGCGCTGCTGCGCCGTGCGGCGGGCACCGCCTCCCTTGTCCGCGGCAATCTCTCGCTGGACGAGGACACCATGACCGCCACCCTGCGCGGCGTGCGCCTGGAGCTCAACAACAAGGAGTTCAATCTCCTCAAATACCTCATGCAGAAGGAGGGCAAGGCGCTCACGCGCGAGAACATTCTCAACGCCGTGTGGGGATACGACGAGGGCGAAACGCGCACCGTCGACAACCACGTCGCCCGCCTGCGCAAGCTGGGCATCGATTACATAGAGACGGTGTTCGGCGTCGGGTACAAATTTGTCTATAAAGAATGACGCAGGGTCGCCCTGCGGAGGGAAAAAGCGGTGAGAAAGCGGATCCTTCTCGTCACCCTGCTCGTTTCGGTGGTGGGGGTGCTGTTCCTGTCCATCCTCTTTTCGGCGGTGTTTTACGGCCAGACGGTGGAGCGGACTTTTTCGGAACTGAAAATTTACATGAACGTCTACGAGGCGGGGTATGCCTCTCTCCCTCCCGACGAGGAGCAGGCGCAGGCGCTTTCGGAAGAACTGGGCGGCGCGCGCGTCACCTTTTTGTCCGAAACGGGCGAAGTGCTGGCGGATACGGGCGGTGCGGAGGACAACCACGTCACCCGCGAGGAAGTGCAGCAGGCGCTGCTCACGGGCGAGGGGAGGAGCGTGCGCACCAGCGCCACCTTGCGCGAATCCATGCTCTACTATTGCCGCGCCTTTGAGCAGGGGGACACCCTTCTGCTCGTGCGGCTGGCCGTTCCCGCGCGTTCGGGGCTGGCCATTTTTGCCGAATCTCTGCCCACCGTGGTGTGGTTTCTGGTAGTGGACATCCTCTGCTGTCTGTTCGTGGCGTGGCTGGCGACTTCCTTTGTCCTGCGCCCCGTCGAACAGCTCACGCAGGAAGCGGCGCTCAGCGGCGGCAAGGAAGTGCGCACAAAGTACGCCGAACTTGCCCCCATCGCCAAGATGATCAACCTCATGAACGCCGACCTGCACGAAAAAGTGGAAAAGATGAACGAGGACAGGCGGCTGGAAAAACTCATCCTCAACAGCATCGAACACGGCATCGTCATTTTCCGCGACCCTTCGGACGTCATTCTCATCAACCGCACGGCAAAGCGGCTGCTCGATTACGAAGTCAACGAACCCGTTCCCTGCTTTGTAAACGACCGCGAGATCGTCGCCGTGCTGGAAGCGGGCGAAAATGCCGCTCTTGTCCGAAAAATCAACGGACGTTATTACAGTTTCAGGTTCACGTTCAACGAAAAATCGCGCGTTTTGCTCATCACGGACGTCACGGAAACGACGGCGGCGGCTATCTCGAAAAACGATTTTATCGCCAACGTCACGCACGAGATGAACACGCCGCTCACCTCCATCCGCGGCTTTGCCGAACTCATCGGCGCGGGCACCATGCCGCCCGACAAGCTGAAAGGCGCCGCCGATACCATCATCCGCCAGAGCGACCGCCTTGCCAACCTCATCCGCTCCATCATCAACTTTTCCGCCATCGACAGCGACGAACTCCCCGATTACGAGGTGGACCTTTCCGAACTCCTGCGCGAGATCGTCGCCTCTTTCGAGCCCAAGATCGCCGAAAAGAAGATCTCGCTCACCTTCGAGGCGGAGGAGGGGGTCAAAGTGCTCAGCCGCAGGGAGCGGCTTCTGGAGATCATCAACAACCTCGTATCCAACGGCATCCGTTACAACAAGGAGGGCGGCGCGCTGAAAATTCTGCTCAGCGGCGGCGATTGCCCCAAACTCGTCGTGGCGGATACGGGCATCGGCATTGCCGAAGAGGACAAATCCCGCATTTTCGACAGGTTTTACACGGTGGACAAGTCGCACAACGGCGCGGGCGGCGGGTTCGGGCTGGGGCTCGCCATCGTCAAAAAGCTGTGCCGCCGCGCGGGCTGGCAGCTCTCGGTGGAGAGCGAGCTGGGCAAAGGCACCGCCTTTACCATTCTGTTCAGCGCGCAGAAAAAATAAAAGAAAAAGCGCAGGGGCGGGCAGCCGAATGGCTGCCCGCCCCTGCGCTTCTTTGTCACAAAATTTGCATGGCGTACCCGCAAAATCGCGGCGAATTTTCTCTTTTTGAGGGCGGAAAGTCCGCGCCTTGCGGGAAACCCGCCCCGCGGAACGCGCGGGCGGTCAGACGATGATGTTTTCCAGAAGGAGGTAGTCGAAGTCCACTTCCTCCATGAAGTCGCGCGGGTAAAAGCGCACGTGGTTGAACTTGGCAAAGTTGAGGATGTGTGTTTTCAGCAGGACGGGGGTGGGGACGTCCGCTTCGCGGCAGATCTCGGTGAGATATTCAAAAAAGTGCGACCAGGTGAGTTTTTCCCTGTCGTTTTCGTAAACGCATTGGCGCACGATCTTTCCTTCGCGCATGACTTTTGCCCAGATCCTGAACATAGTTTTTCTCCGTGAGTTTTTCTTAAAATTATAGTGAATTTTTCGGCAAAAGTAAAATACTATTGACAGAGTCCCCGTAAAAATATATACTATTAAAAAGAAATCTTTGTTTCGCGGCGCAAAAAGCGGCGTTTTTTGCGGAAAAGCGGGGCAAAGGAAGGAGTTTTGCTTTCATGAAAAAGCTGGAAACGGACATTCTTGCCATTTTGCAGGAGGACGGCCGCTATACGCCCGCCAAGATCGCTGTGATGCTGGACAAGAGCGAGGAAGAAGTGGCATCCGCCATTGCCGCGCTGGAAGCGCGGGGCGTCATCGTCAAGTACACCGCCATCGTCAACGACGAGCGGCTATCGGACGACATCGTGCAGGCGCTCATCGAGGTGAAGGTCTCGCCGCAGAAGACGAGCGGGTTCGACGCCATCGCGGAAGAGATCTACCGTTTCGACGAAGTCAAGAGCTGCTACCTGATGAGCGGCGGCTACGACCTTGCGGTGTTCATCGAGGGCAAAAACCTGCGCGAGGTGGCGCGCTTTGTTTCCGAACGCCTCTCCACGCTGGACGAAGTGCAGTCCACGGCAACGCATTTCATCCTCAAAAAGTACAAGATCGAGGGGACCATCACCGACACGGAGGACGATAATCGCATTCGCATATCGGTACACGCATGAGAAATTTTGTCAATCAGCGTTCGGCGGGGCTCAAACCCAGCGGCATCCGTAAATTTTTCGACATCGTGTCGGAAATGAAGGACGCCATTTCCCTGGGCGTGGGCGAGCCGGACTTCATCACGCCGTGGCACATCCGCAACGCGGCGGTCAAATCCATCCAGCGCGGATACACGCAGTACACGGGCAACCGCGGGCTTCCCGCCCTGCGCGAGCTGATCTCGCGCTATCTTGCCGAGCGGTTTTCCGTGGACTATCCCCCCGAACACGTCATCGTCACGGTGGGGGCGAGCGAGGGCATCGACCTCGTCATGCGCGCGGTGTGCGAACCCGGCGACGAGATCCTCGTGCCCGACCCCGGCTACGTCTCCTACGCGCCCTGCGTGCAGCTTTCGGGGGGCGTTCCCGTCTCCGTTCCCTGCGTGCAGGAAAACGGTTTCATCCTCACGCCCGCGCAGCTGGAGCGCGCCATCACCCCCAAAACCAAGGCGCTCATCCTGCCGTACCCCAACAATCCCACGGGCGGCATCATGACAAAGGAGCAGCTGGAAGCCATCCTTCCCGTCATCGAAAAGCACGATCTTCTGGTCATTTCGGACGAGATCTACGCGGAACTCACCTACGGCGGCAGGCACGTTTCTATTGCCTCCCTGCCCGGGATGAAGGAGCGGACGGTGCTCATCAACGGATTTTCCAAGGCGTTTGCCATGACGGGCTGGCGCATCGGATTCGTGTGCGCCCCGCCCGAACTGGACGCGGCTCTGTTCAAAATTCACCAGTACGCCATCATGTGCGCGCCCAGCGCGTCCCAGTACGCCGCCATCGAGGGGCTGAAGGACGGCTTTACCGACAACTTTGCGGTGGTGGAATCCATGCGCGAGGAATACGACAAGCGCAGGCGGTTCATGACGCGCTTTTTCAACGAAAACGGCCTGCCCTGCTTCGAGCCGCGCGGCGCCTTTTACGTGTACCCGTCCACGGCAGCATTGGGCGTGACGGGGGAGGAGTTTGCCAACGGGCTGCTGCGCGCGGAAAAGGTGGCGGCGGTGCCGGGCGACGCCTTCGGCGAAGCGGGAAAGTATCACGTGCGCTGTTCGTACGCGACGAGTATGGCAAATCTCGATACCGCCACGGGCAGGATCGCGGACTATGTAAAAAAACTCCGCGCGGGCAAAGCGGAATAAAAGCGGCTTGACATTCGCGCGCGCATATTGTATAATAGATAGAAAGAACTTGCAGGGGCGGTGCCGTAAAGCGGCGCCGCCTGCCGCGCAAAATCGGAACGAACGGCATACGCCGTATATTTTTATTATAGAGGTGTTTCATCATGGCAGAAGAATTCATCATGACGCAAAAGGGCTACGACGAGGCGCGCGAGCGCCTGACCTATCTGCAGACGCAGAAGAAAAAGGAGATCACCGAGCGCATCAAGATCGCGCGCGGCTTCGGCGACCTTTCGGAAAATGCGGAATACGATGCGGCCAAAAACGAGGAAGCGCTCAACGAGAGCGAGATCCGCGAACTGGAAAATAAACTGAAAAACGCCAAGATCATGGAGGAATCCACCGACAATTCGCAGGTGCATTTCGGCAACACGGTCACCGTGTACGATTACGACCTGGAAGAGCTGGCCACCTACACCATCATGGGCAGCACGGAAGCCAATCCCGACAAAAACATCGTCTCCATCGATTCCCCCTTCGGCGAAGCGCTCCGCGGCGCGCGCGTGGGCGACAAAGTCACCGTTCACGCCCCCAACGGGTTCGATTACGTCGTGGAGATCCGCGACATCAAGTAAAAAACAAGTAAAAACCTCCGCTGCGGCGGAAAGGATGGTTCATGGACGCTAAAATCACCAAAAGCAGGCTGGGCCTGCTCCTCTCTTACGACTGGATCAAGATCATCGGCATCTGCGTGGCGGCAGTGCTCGTGTGGACGCTCCTGTTCACCACCCTCGCCACCCGCGCCACTTCCGGTCAGATCTTCGAGATCTACGCGTATGCGGGCGTTCGCGCCAATTTCAACCAGCTGGGCACGCTGGACGGACTGCACCGGAAGGGCGCCCTCTCGCGGGACGTGCTGGAATTTACCTCCACCTCCCTCACCTCCGATTACGGCGACACCATTTTGCAGGCGCACACTTCGGCGGGTCAGGGCGACGTCATCTTTGTCCCCGATACGGCGGATGAAACGGACGAGGAGGGCAACGTCACGGGCTACACGGGGCTGAAAGACTACCTTTCGTCCTATTTCAGCAATTCTTACTGGCTGGGGGAAGAAGATCTCGTCCTCTCCGAAAGCTATACGATGAAGAGCTATTTCACCTCCTGTGCGGAATATCTGGGCAGATTTTTCAAAACGGACGGGCAGGCAGATTTAAACGGCACGCTGGACAAGTCCGCGGCGGAAACAAATTTCCGTTCCCGCATCAAGGGGGACAAGCGCTATAAAAACGAAACGCAGATCGCCGCAGGGCTGGAAGAGGAGTACGTTCGTCTCGAAAATCTGCGCACGTCCTTCAATACCGTGTACGAATGGACGCACAACGACAGCGCGGACGACCCCATCGAACTGCGCACGGTCACGATGACTTACACGGATGCTTCGGACAAAGAACAGACGGCGGAATGGACGTTCGCCTTCGATCTGGGCAACATCCGCAACCTATCCGAGTTTGTCGCGGACACTTCGGTCTCTCCCGCAACGTCGGAAAATATGTGCATGGCGGTGATGAGGTCGGGAAGCTCGTCGGAGGAGGACCTGCGGTACGAACCGTTCACCTTCCTCACCTACCTTGCGGAAAAATTCGGTTAAGGAACACGCTTCGCCCGCCGCACGGCGGGCGGCGGCGCTTTTAACGAGGGAAACACTATGAAACTTCACATCTACGGCGCGATGAAAAGTTACAAGTCCCTGCGCCCGCTGCGTATGCACATGCCCGGTCACAAGGCGCACCGCAGTATGCTGGCGTATTTCAAGGATGCCGCCAAGGACATTACCGAACTTTCTTTTTCCGATTGTCTGGAAAGCCCGGACGGCGTCATCGCCCGCGCCGAGCAGGACATTGCGGAAATTCTGGGCGCGGCAAAGAGCCACATCCTCACGGACGGGTCCACCGCGGGCGTGTACGCCTTGGTGTATCTCGCCAAAAAGCGGGGAGGAAGGCTGGCCATTGCGCGCAATTCCCATAAAAGCGTGTACAACGCCTGCGCCGTGCTGGGCGTGGAGCCCTATCTCTTAAAGACCAACGAACGGGACGGCGTTCTGCTCCCGCCCGCCGCGGCGGACGTGGAGGAGGCGTTCAAGCGGGAAAACATCGGCGCGGTGCTCGTCACCTCGCCCGATTATTTCGGAAACGTGGCCGATCTTGCCGCGCTCTCGCGCGTCTGCCGCCGCTACGGCAAGCTGCTGCTTGCGGACGGCGCCCACGGCGCCGCGCTCCGCTTCGACGCGGACGAAAAGGACAGCTACGCGGGCAACTTTGCGGACGCATGGGTGGACGGCGCGCACAAGACGCTGCCCACGCTCACGCAGGGCGCCATCCTCAACCTGCGCGACGAAGCTCTGGAAGAGGACGCGGAGGACGCGCTCAATCTCTTCCGCACCACAAGTCCCTCTTATCTCGTCATGGCAAGCGTCGAATACGGCGTCAAGTTCATGCAGGAGAGGGGCGCGGCGCTGACGGACGCTCTGCGCCGCCAGCTCAATTTTATCAGGGCAAAGCTGAAAAAGCGCGGCATCGCCTTTTACGAACACAGCCACACCCTCACCCTCGCGATCGATTTCTCCGCGGCGGGCATCCCCGCGGCGGCGGCTCTGGAAGAGCTTTCCCGCAGAAAGGTGTTCGCCGAGCTGGAAAACGGCAGGTACGTGCTCTTTTATCTCTCGCCGCTCACCCCGCCTTCGTCACTGGGCAGGCTGTACCGCGCCATTGCGTCCGTCTGGCGGATGCGTTCGCTGCGCACGGGCAAGGTGCAGGATACTTCGTACGTCTCGGGCGTCAAGCGCTTCGCCTATCTCACGGCGCTTTCGCTCGCGCACGAATACGTGCCGCTGGAAGAGTGCGTCGGCCGCATCGCGGCGCGCTGTGCGGGCGTCACGCCGCCCTGCTATCCCGTCGTGGTCGCGGGCGAACAGATCACCCCGCAAGCGGCGGCGGCGCTCAGCGCCGCTCCCCATACCTTCGGGGTCAGGGAAGGGAAGATCGCCGTCGTCAGAATGGGCGGCAAAGCGTAACTTGTCTTAAAAACGGGGGTACGTATGCAGCTTTTTGAAAACAGCAGGGCAATGCGGATGCTTCGGGCGGACGCACGGGCGGGCAGACTCTCGCACGCGTACCTGTTTCTCTGCCCCGATGCGCGCAATCTGCGCCGCTGGCTGAAAGAACTCGCCGCCGTCCTGCTCGGCGCGGACGCGCGGGCAAAGCGGCTGATCGCCGAGGAATGCTATTCCGACTGCCGCATCTTTCCCGCCCCGGGCGAAAAGGCGGGCGTCGCAGAAGTAAAGGCCATGCTCGACGACGTGTACATCAAACCCGTCGAGGGCGAAAAAAAGGCGTTCGTGCTGGACAACGTGCAGGATATGCTCGCCCCCGCGCAGAACAAGCTTTTGAAAGTGCTGGAAGAACCGCCCGAAAACGTGTACTTTTTGCTGGGCGCCACGGGCGAATATTCCGTGCTCACCACCGTGCGTTCGCGCACAAAACGGCTGGAACTCCTCTCCTTTTCGGAGGAGGAGACGGAAGCCTGGCTGAAAGAAAAATTCCCCGCACGTACGGACGCGCACGAGATCGCGGCGCTGTCGGGCGGAATTCTGGGCAAGGCGGAGGAACTTGCGGAAGGGGATTCCCTCACGCAGGAAGCGCAGGAGGCCGCAAGGCTTTTGTCCACGCTCTCGCCCGCGGGCATTCCCGCAGCCGTGCGCTCCTGCACGGACAGGCAGGCGGCGGCAAGGCTGCTTTCGCTCCTGCGGCTGACCTTGCACGACGCGCTCGCGTATCAGCTCGGCATCGGAAAGCGCGTGTCCGCCGCGCAGGAGGATACGCTGCGCAGGGTGGCAAACCGATTCGGCGCCGCCGCACTCGTTTCCGCACAGGAACAGATCACGCGCGCCGAGAAAAATTTGAAATTCAACGCCAACCTTCCCATGTGTCTGGAAGAGTTGTTTGCTGGTATTCTGGAGGGACGATGAAGGTTATCGGAGTCAGGTTCAAAGAGGGCGGCAAGGTGTATTACTTCGCCCCCAACGAAAGGGAAAAATACGAAGAGGGGACGCAGGTCGTCGTCGAAACGAGCAAGGGCATGGAGTTCGCGTACGTCGCTTTTCCGCCCACGGACGTGGAGGATAAAGAGGTCGTGCAGCCCCTCAAACCCATCGTGCGCATCGCTACCGACAAGGACAGGGAAACGGTGCGCCGCAATCTGGAAAGAAAGCCCCAGGCCATGAAGATCGCGCAGGAAAAGATCGAAAAGCACGGGCTCGCCATGAAGCTCATCGACTGCGAATTTGCCTTCGAGGGGAACAAAGTGGTGTTCTATTTCGCCGCCGACGGAAGGGTGGATTTCCGCGAGCTGGTCAAGGACCTCGCAAGCGCTTTTCACATCCGCATCGAGCTGCGCCAGGTGGGCATCCGCGACGAAACGCGCCTTCTGGGCGGCATCGCTCCCTGCGGCAGGGAATGCTGCTGCGCAGGCGCCATGTCCGATTTCCGCAAAGTCTCCATCAAAATGGCAAAAGTGCAGGGGCTTTCGCTCAATCCGGGCAAGATCAGCGGACTTTGCGGCAGGCTGATGTGCTGTCTGAGCTACGAAAACGAATATTACAGCGACGTATACAAAAAAATGCCCAAAGAGGGCTCGGAAGTGTCCACGCCCGAGGGCAAAGGCACGGTCGTCTCCAACAATATGTTAAAGCTGATCGTAAGGGTGAAGATCGAAAAGGACGGCGCGCTGGTGTACAAGGATTTCCCGCTGGACAAACTGCGTTTTAAAAAGCGGGAGAGGGAACCGCGTGAAGAAGCGGACGCCGAAGGAAAGGATTTACAGGACTGAGGGGATAAAAAAGTTTCAAAAAACTTTTGCGGATAGCTTTACGAACGGCAAAAGATATGATATAATAAAAAAAACGGAAACGTTATAGAAATATCGGAGGTAGAAGGCAATGGCACATAAAATTTCTGACGATTGCATCAGCTGCGGCGCATGCGCGGAGACCTGCCCTGTCAGCGCAATTTCCCAGGGAGACACGCATTATGAAATCGATCCGGACGTCTGCATCGATTGCGGCGCGTGCGAAGAAGGCTGCCCTGTAGGCGCCATCAAAGGTGAGTAATTCACAGGTAAGCAAGTAAAAACTTTGCGGGCGCAAAGCGCCCGCAAAAACATGGGGATATAGCTCATCTGGTAGAGCGCTTGAATGGCATTCAAGAGGTGGACGGTTCGAGTCCGTTTATCTCCACCATACCGTAACAAATCGAACCGCTGTTACAAAAATAATCCTGGCGAGAAGTATCGTCAGGATTTTTTTCTTTTGTATAGTTAAAGAATATCTCAAGTCTGTCATCGTAAACGAAGATTTTTTGAATCAAGGTAAAAATAAGAGGTTTTGGTTTGAGCTGGATAGCTTTTTGTAAATAAGCCACTACATTTTCATAAGAAAGTTCTTTTTGTTTCTTATATTCTTCTACGGTGATTTTATCTTCCAAAATCTTTATTTGTTCTTCTAATTCGTTCATTCGCTTTTTCATTGTGTCGTTTATCAGACCTTGCTCGATTGCTTTTATAATATTCGATAATGCTTTTTGTGAATCGTCGCGTTCATGGATCAATGTATTTAAAACGGATTGTTGGCTCAAATGATTTTTGTTTGCCTTTATAATTTTAGAAGCAAGGTAATGAATATTTTCAGGTTTGTCAAGCACTTGGTGGATGATTTTAATAATGAGATTTTCAAGTTGTTCTTTCGGCTGTGCAGCTTTTTTGCATGTATTGAATTTTTTGCGCTTTCCGCATTTATAATAGTATTTGATTTCTCCGGATCTGGCTGTTCCGCATTCACCTTGCATATTCGAGCCGCAAAGACCGCAAATAAGTTTTCCTTTTAACAAATAATCGGTTTTAGTGCTGGCGGAGCCTTTTTTATTGTTTGCAAGAATCATTTGTACCTCGTTGAATAATTCCGTGGGGACGATCTGAGGATAGATGTTAGTGTAGATACCGTCTGAATATCTGCATATTCCGATATATTTTTCGAGGCGAAGAATGTCGTAAACAGTTGTCAAAGCAAAAGGTTTGCCGTTTTTAGTCAATCCTTTTTCGTTAAGATCATAAACAATATTTTTTACAGTAAAGCCTGCGGCATATTGTTTGAAAATAAACCGGACAATTTCCGCTTTATCTTCATCAACATATACTTTTCTGTCTTTAACTGTATATCCGAAAGGAATAAATCCTCCGGAGTATAGTCCTTTCGTTCTGTTTTCGTGTAATCCTCTTCGTATCTTTTGGGAAAGTTCTGCAGAGTAGTATTCCGCCAACCCAATCATAACGTTTTCGAGAATGATGCCGTCAAGATTTTTGGAACCGTCAATGTTCATGGAAGTGCGTTGCGTGGCAGAAATCAATATTTTATTGTTTTTCTTCAACCGTTGCTTATTGACGGCAACTTCGATGGAGTTTCTGCCGAATCGGTCAAGGGCATACACGAGCACGATATCCCAGATTTGCGGCTTGTCGCTGTCGCTGAGCATTCTCTGAAATTCAGGCCGATGGTCGTTTGTTCCCGTCATAGCCCGGTCAATGTAGGTGTCTACGATTTTTAGATCGTTTCTTTCCGCAAATTCATTGCAGATACGCAGCTGTCCTTCAATGGATTGCTCGGTCTGCCTTTCGCAAGAATATCGCGCATAGATAACCGCATATTTCATTTGTTTTCCTCCTTATAATTCACAACGGGAAAAATACGCTTGCCCGACAAGTTGAATTTTTCCCTGTATTTCAAAAAGGTACAGATATCGTCGGAAAGCACGGACGGATCCAGGATCAGAACGCAATCCCAGTCGGCAGTTTTGCTGTTCCGAAGAAGATCAGACAGCACCTTTCGATCGTTTTCGTCCGGATCGTGGCAGATGCGCAGGATATCGACCCCGTTCAGCTTTGCAAAGAGTTTGCAGACAACAATTTGCGTGCGGACGGATATAAGGTCGGGCGATGTTCTTGTGTAAATGATAGCTTTTTTCATAATTGTAAAACCTCCGTAGGAAAGATTGTGGCTACAGGATAGCAAAAAAAGGACGGACATATAACGGGTTAGAGTAGGTGAGTTTTCAGTCTTAGAAGGGTAAAAGTAAGACAAACCCGTACTTTTCCGTACAAAAGGGAACAAAGCCACAACTCCCTTTTAACAGCAAAAAAAGAATCAGAAAAGCGTAACGCTGTAAAAAGGCGGAGGTAACGGGGCAAAATCGGTCAGTACTTATCCGACAGAAAAATATTGAGTGAGTATAAAGAAAAAAGCACCCGCATGGGTGCTTAATTTTTTCAGCGATATTTTTCTCCTTTTACAGCAAGGACGCTTTTCTGATAAAATGGAAACGGAGAGGAACCGCAGAGCAGGAGAGAACGGAAAAAGGCGGAAAAGAGCGGAAACAACCCAGCAAAAGCAGAGAAGAGGGAGAGTAAACTCTCTGTTTTGTCCGTAACTTTTTTGGTATAGTAAAAGAAAAAACGGAGGAAACAGAGATGGAAAAAATAGAGATAAAGGAAAATCCGCTTGGATTACAGGTTTTTGTAAACGGGGTGCCGGATTTGACTTCGATTCCCAAAGAAAAAGAGGACATGCTTTTCAATGCTTTGGCTTTGGAGATAGAGGCTTTCTATGAATCGGAGGAATAGGAAAAGAGAGCAGAGGAGATCTCTGCTCTCTTTATCTGTCGTCGCTTCTTCCGAGAATATAATCGGGCGAAACATTGAAAATAGTAGCTAACTGAAAAATAAAATCGATGGAGGGAAGATTGTTTCGTTTCAGCCATAAATGAATAGAGTTCCTCGAAAAAGTAGCGTTCGGATTGTTCGTTACATTGGCGATCCTCATTTCATTTTCGCGGATGAGCTGTTTAAGTCTTTCCTGAAAGGTAACAGGTTGCAGGGCGGGATCAAAGGAGTTTTCATCGGTTTTAGCCAAAAGATAAGGAATTGAAACCTGCAAATAATCTGCGATTTTAACGATTGATTTCGTATTCGGTATGATTCCGTAGCTGGTTATCTTGGAAATGGTATTGGGACTGATCCCGACGCGTGCGGCAAATTCGGTGTTGCTGCAATGTCCACCATCTATGCAGTACGAAAATACTGAACTTGTAAAATCCCACAAGATATGGTAAATATCTTGTGGGATTTTACTATATATAGTATATTTTATGACAATTGGTGGGGTTCGGATAGGAAAGGTTTTCACTGCTGAAATTTTATGATTTTTTCAAAAAGTTGGTTTTGAACTCGCGCTATTTATAAATAACGCCTAAATATATAGATATATAAGAAATAATACGGTTGAATGTTTACCTATTATAAAAAAGAGGGGGGGTAAAAAAGCCGATAAAGTCGAAAGGAATTTCGATGACAGAGATAATTGCTCTGTCCGCAGAACAGCATCGTTGAAACTGCGCTAAAAAGAGACAGGGTGATGGCGATCTGCCCGAAATAAGAGAAAAGGTTGCGACAGTCTTGCTGAGACTCAAAAACAAGTGGTGGTATTCTGAATCGGGGTATCGTTGTAGAACATTGGGCAGAATAATGTTTGTGCGCAGAAATGTGTAATCGACGATAAGTGAAAGCGAGGCGGCTAACCGTAGAGGTATAGCTGTTTTTCTTTTCCCTCTGTTTAGGGGGGGAGTTCTGCTCAACGGCTTCCATAAAGGTATAAATAAATATTCAGTTAATAAACGTAATACCTAATATGAGAGATTTAATAATATACAATCGATTGAATTATTTTGTCTTGTATGATATAATTTTTACACGATGATGGAACGAGAAGAATTTATAAATATCCTTGCACGTTTGCAAGAAAAAGATATCAAAGCGCTTGAAAAGCTATATAACGAATACTTTGACCGGATTTATTCAATTGCTTTGTACGAAGTAAAGAATCGTGATGATGCTTATGATTTGGCGATGAATGTTATAATGGAGTTATGTGATTATCGAGGATTGCCAAAGCAAATAGAAAATCCAATCGGGTTGGTGGTGATAATAACGTATCATACGATTAAAGACTTTTTTCGGCGGAGGAAATGGAGAGCTGATATCGATGTTCAAACAGTGGAAAAAAGTACAGACGTTAATGATTCTTTGTGGATAAACGATATAATGCAGTTGTTAACAAAGGAAGAACAGTATATATTTGAGGATCATATTATTTGGGGTAAATCATTAAAATATATAGCCGAAGAAAAGAATGTGCCGTATATTTCGTTAAAGAGAAAATACTCAAGAATTAAAGAGAAAATTCGGCAGTTATATAAGTAAAGACGGGATATAAAAACCCGTTTTTTTTATTTTTAGTAAATTTAAGAAAATTTTTATAAAATTTTTAAAATAGTTGATACTTTTTGCGTTTCTGAAACGCCTTTATATATGTAAAGATTTTTAGGAGGAATTTATGAAATATTTTATCTCAATTTGTATGAGCATAGTGCTTATATTTGGTGTAGTCGGATATGTACAAGCTCCTGTATCGGCAATGGTATTTGCTGACGGTTATAACGGTTCAACCTATGAAGGTGCCAGTGTTGATACGATGGCATACGATCATAAAACAGATGGTGAGATTAGCATAAAAGGAGCATTGCCGAAATATCACAATTCGGGCGTGAATAGAAATGCTTGCGCAAATGTTGCAGGAAGTATTCTTCTTGGTTATTATGATAAAAATTATGACGAATTGATTCCGAATTTTAAAGCGGCGCGAGTGATTCGGGATAAGGTGTTGTTTGCTGGTCAAACGGATGCTGTACAAAAGGTTACAGATGAATTATACGTTAAAATGAAAACGAATACAACGGGTGACGGTACCACGGTAAAAGATTTTAAGTCAGGATTAGAGTCCTACGTTGAACAGCAGGACAGGCATATCTCTTATAGTTCGCTTGTTTCAAGGGAGCGGCTGGATATTCAAAAGTATAAAGAGACTATAGATAATGAGAGACCGATCGTTTTGTTTGTTTCAAGATATACAATGATCGATTTGTATGATGGAATAAAAGAGAACAATAAATCAGATACATACAATTTTTTACATTATGGCGGCGATCATGTTTTGGTCGGATATGGCATTCGAGAAATAAAGTATTATAATAAAGACGGTTCGCTGAAAGATGAAATAAATTTATTGATGGTGGCAACAGGGTATTATCAAGATCCGCTTGCGTATGTCATAATAAACGATACAATGAGAATTGTAGACGGCTATGATGTCAAAATCAGTTAAGGAGGTTTACAATGGGAAAATTCGAAAGAAAGATTCGGAAACAAATGAAAAGTGAAGTTGAAGATTTTGATGTTTGGTTTGAAAAAAATCAAGAAAAATTCCCTGGGTTTACAAATATGTCGAATGAAGAGATTGAACAAGGCAGTGAAATTAAAGTTAAAAAGAAAAAGATTTGGCTTGTTTCGAGTGGTTTCTTTTTGGCTGTTCTCTGTGTAATGCTGTGCTTTATACCTTTGATGTCGCAAGATCAAACACCTACTCATTTTGGTGATGATGCTGTATATGAGACCGTTATAGAAGACTCCGAGCAAGCAACGATTATACAAGAGAATCCGTTTTTAGCGAAAATTTCTTACGTGAGTGGAAAAAAATTGCTGAAAACTGAGGATGATTCGTTGGTTTTTGTAATTCTGAATGGGGAACTCGAAACGGAAGCTGATTATTATTTCGTTACATTACAAATTGAATATAATTCGTATTATGATTTTTTGTCAAAATCTTCCTATGAAGAATTAGAAAATCAAACAGAGGTCAAAGGCTTTTCGATACGTTATGACTTGATGGGGTTGGATGCAGATGAATTATATTTGTATCGTATGAGTACAGAAAAGGACGGGCAGAGGATATATTGGGAAATTCATTGCTTTGAAGAGAACATTGAACAATTTATTGATTTGATGTTCAATTGAATAATACGAGGGAGATACTGGTTGGTTACACGGGCATAGTAAATTTCAAGGACTTATTGAGCCCTAAGTAATGGAACTTGGAAAGAGCAATTTCAAATGCTGCATTTTTCGGCCATTTATATTGTATTAGGAGGAGCAATTTTGAAAGCAATTCGTTTTTTATTGGCATCCATAACCATAATGATTTTGGCACTTATTGGACTAATTGGAGGGGGACAAGGTTTGATATTAACATATATATTAGTTCCAGTGAGTTTAGTTTTAATGTTTGTAGGTTTATGTATAGATGATCAAAAACAAGTAAAAGAGCAAAAGAATAAAGATTCAAAATTAGGTTTATATATTGATAATCAAAATCAAGTAAAGAGAGTCAAGGAGGACAAAGAAAGAGATTCAAAATTATGAAAAAAACCATTCCTTATTAAGTGTGGAAAAATTGTAAAATTTAATTTATATTATGAAAATAGGAGGGGGACCAATGTAAAATTTTAGGGAATATTAAATTAAACAAAATTAAAAAAATTTTTTGAGGAGCAAAGTTATGAAAAAAGTAATTACGGCGTTATTTATCACATTATCATTATGTATTCTTATGATTGGCTCATTTATGACTGTATCAGCGAGTGAAATTACTATTCAAGACATGAAAGATAAGTTGGTTTCTGAAGGGTTACCTAACAGTTATTTACAAAGATTAACTGACTCACATATAGAATCATTATATAAAGATAGTTTTGAATATGATTTTTCTTATACAGAAGAGACTGTTTATATGAATGACGACACAGAAGTAGAAAAAGATGATTCAGCAATTGTTCCGTATGGGCATATTGATGAGTCGATGTTCAAAATGCAGATTAGTAAAAATACATATTTAAGTTCAAACAATCGTGTATCAAAAGTTAATATTGTCGTATATTATGAATGGGTGAAAAATCCTATGAATAAAAGGACGGATGGAATTACTGTCAATTGGGACAGTTCGATATTTACTTTTGAGGCGGGTTCTTTCTATTCTTATGACAAAGTATTGATACATGGCGTAGAATCTAAGAAATTAAATGAAAGCACGGTACCTGATTTAGCACAGCAAGGAGGTATTGGATATAGTGCAGTTTTGGGAGTTCATGTAGATTCTAGTACGCCTATGGGATGGGCGAGAGGAACTGCAACATTCAATATATTACCGACTAATCCAATTTATCAATCGTCAAGTGCGGAAGGAGGAGCGGTAACTTCAATTAATGTTAATTATGTACACGATAAAACGCCTATTTTTGGGTCAATTAGTTTTTCATATGCAGGGATGGGAGTAACAATAAATGCGCCGATATTTAACGATAATTCGAGTGCATCACTAAATTTTTATTATAAAAAGTAATAAATAATCAATTAAACAGAAGCGCCTGATATATATCGGGCGTTTCTGTTTATTATAACAGTCAAACACTTCTGTAAAATTTTTAGTTTATAATTTTAATGTCTAAACACTTGACGAATTGCTAAGATAAGTATTATAATAGAGAAGAAATGCAAACAAATGTTCGTATTTTTAATAAAAAAGGAGGGTTTGTAAGAAGAAGGAGGGGAGCGATAGTACTCTTTTTTCCCTATATCCACGAAGGCCCCGGATAGGATGGTATCAAATCATACTTGCATTGCTGTTTCCCTTGATGCGAGTAGGGTCATGATTTAGAACTTGGGAGAAATAGAGATGAAGAAGGAAAGAATTATCAAAGTAATGTGCCAAAACTGCCATTATGAGGAGTACCTCCTATGCAACGAATCGGGGCAGGCAAGTTTGCAATGTCCGTGCTGCGGAGCCAAGACGGTAAACAGCATAATGAGCAGGCGGCATGTGCAGATTGACGTATATGCGCCGAAAGGCAGGTACTGATATTCAATTGAATAGAGACAACGATACGGAAAAACCGCTCGGTCGGTCTGAAACAGGGACTTTATAAAGCCGGAAAAGGGAGGCTGTTCTTAGACGGTTGGTTAAACCAGAGAGAATGAGAGGCCGCCGATAGACAAGACTTTGAGAGAAGTCTGTTTATTGGCGGCTTTTTTTATGCCAAAAAACGGAGAACGCTCGACTGAAGTGAACCCCAAAGTTTGGACAAAAATTTAATTAAATTGTTTGGTAATGAG
>ERZ1643249.866-NODE-866-length-32177-cov-17.201202_pt1 | contig 32177 bp, 28 predicted proteins | sample MGYA00579263_ERZ1643249 | MGnify/ENA primary metagenome ERZ1643249 (study PRJEB29033, sample SAMEA4952264) | chicken gut metagenome | biome: Broiler Chicken; feature: Gastrointestinal Tract; material: Caecum | place: Ireland | collected 2018 | study: Broiler...
TCATTTATTGTGGTGAGATTTTCTCATGATTGTCTGTCGCATTAATCAAAATCGAAAATATTTATACATTTTATTGCTCAGTCTGCAACCCTTTGAGCCTATGGTCTCAAAGCTATGCTCGACAAATTCGCATAAAATGTATAAATATTTCTGAAGTATGATTAATGCGGCAGCTCTTCTGTTTTTGACTATAACTCTTTTCCACAGCGGGAGCATTTATTAGAAATCAATGGCCTATAATATATCCTCCTGCCGCAATTATTGCAGACAGAAACCTGGTAAAAGAACGGAATATGAATAAAAATCTCCAGAAGCCCCAGTAAAAGGAAGATACCGTTTGGAAGAAGCCTTTGCAAGTAAATGGATATGATAAAATCAAAGATTGAAAAAACGGCCCGGATACGCCATATCAAAATAGCCTTTCTCTGATTTTTTCCCATATTCAGGAATAATTCCACATAAAAACCCACATCCATACTTTTCTCCCCGAAAAATCCCAATATTTACTAATTATCATATTGTCATAATTCAGGCAGATATTTCTAGCTTATTTTAATTAAATTTATGAAAAATATTTTTTAAATTGTATCTATCTTTTTAGTATATGGATTTTTTCTCCTATCTCTGCCAGTTTTCTTCCTCCCGGAAGTCCTGCAAGGTCCTCTGCTTTTGGTTTGGAGATCAGCAGATATACCAGGAAATATATACATGCGGCGATGCCTATGGATGGTATAAGGGCGATCAGGTTGCCGCCTGGAATGCTGCTGCTGAAATAGTACACGCCACGATAGATAAGAAAAGCCGCAGCTCCCATAGGCAGGGATGCCAGGAAAGGTTTGAAATAGGCTTCTTTCCATGGATTCCTGTAATTCAATGCTTTTCTCATGGAAAGGTGGTTCAGGATGCACATTACCAGAGCATAGGCAATCATTGCAATAGGTATACTGTAGATTCCAAGATCTGTAGCAAACATCAGCGCCACCATCAGTACGATATCCACTGCCAGCGCCACAGCTGCATGGATCATAGGAAGATGGGCTTTGCCGATCCCCTGGAGAACCCCGTTGGAAATGTTGGACATTCCATTCATGATCACTGTGACCACGCCAATCATCATCAGATATCCGGCTACTCCGTCAGTAGCAGGGAACAGCAGGCTGGTAACAGGACCTGCAAGAACAAAAAGTCCTACCGCGCAGGGAATAGAGATAAACATACTCAGCCAGGTAGCTTTATCGATCTTTTCCTTGGCTTCTGTGATATTTCCTATAGCATATGCTCCTGAAACCTCAGGCAGCATAGAAGTAGGAGCCGTACTTGCCAGAGTCAGCGGGATATTGATCAAAGTCATAAAATATCCGCATTCTGCATACAGACCTTCAATAAGGCCGCTGTCCAGTCCTTTAAATCCTGAGATCTGAGAATAAATACGGCTGTTCAGATAAGTATTTACATTGTACAAAAAAGAACTGAGGATGATAGGAGAAACGATCAGTATGATATTCTTCATTACAGAAGAATAGCTTTCATTTACAGATACGTTATCTCTCTCTATTTTCTTTCTGATGATTCTCCGGTTAATGCTATATACGATCACCATAAAAATCAGGGCTGTGGCAACTCCTGCGCCGGTTCCCATAGTTGCTCCTGCGGCGCTCCAGCTTCTGAGTACATTTGTCTCTGCATCGGCAAAGTAATTCACCATAAAATTTGCCATGACCAGAGCCACTACCGCCACTGCGATCTGCTCTACGATCTGTGACAAAGAAGTGGGCAGCATATTTCTGTAAGCCTGAAAATAGCCTCGGAACACACCCAGGATCCCGGAGAGAAATATGGTAGGCGCCAGAAACTGAAGAGCCAGTCTGGCATTTGCCATACTCTCCGGTATGAGAAGAGGCGCTCCCGCAACACAAAATATGGCCACCGCTCCTCCTACGATCACCGCATAGAGAAGAGCTCCCTTAAAAATTCTCTGGGCATCTCTGTATCTTTTAAAGGCGATCCTCTCCGCCATAATCTTAGATACTGCCTGGGGAATGCTGTAGGAAGCGATCATCAGCAGGATCAGATAAACATTCTGGGCAAAGCTGAAACAGCCAAAGCTTTCATTTCCCAAAGTAGCTGACAGAGGGCTTTTATAGATCAGCCCGATAATCTTGGACACTAAAGCCGCCACCATAAGGAAAGAAGCGTTTTTCAATAAGGTATTGTCATTTTTCTTTTCCATCTGTCTTAATTCCCCTGTCTGTTTTCTATCTGCCAGTCAATAGGTTCCATTCCATGTTCTTTCAGAAAGGCATTTGCCTTGCTGAAATGCCGGCAGCCAAAAAAGCCCCGAAACGCAGAAAGAGGGCTTGGATGAGGAGCCTCCAGGATCAAATGTTTCGGATTATTCAGCATTGCTTTTTTCATCTGGGCAGGTCTTCCCCAGAGCATAAAAACTATAGGCCGGTCCTGCTCATTCAGCACCCGGATAGCCGCGTCGGTAAATTCTTCCCATCCGATCCCTCTGTGGGAATTGGCCTGGTGGGCCCGGACAGTCAATACCGTATTCAGAAGAAGGACTCCCTGCTCGGCCCACTTGACCAGATAGCCATTGTCCGGGATGTAGCATCCACAGTCGTCATGAAGTTCCTGATAAATATTTACCAGAGAAGGAGGGATCTCCACATCCGGCTTTACAGAAAAGCAAAGCCCGTGAGCCTGTCCCTCATTGTGATAGGGATCCTGTCCCAGGATCACTACCTTTACCTGATCCAGGGGAGTCAGGTGAAAAGCATTGAAAATGTCATCAGGGGCGGGAAAAATCCTTCTATTTTGATATTCCTGCCCCACCTTTGTAAATAATTCTTTATAATATGGTTTCTTAAATTCCGGCTTCAAAGCCTCCAGCCACTGTCCCTGTAAAGGCGGCATATTCTATTCCTCCTAAAAATCAGACATGAAACCGCCGAAAAGCGGCTCTTGTTTCATGTCTGGGTATTGTTATCTTTTTAGTTTAACAGAATACAGCCAAAATTGCAAATTTCTGCCCTATATTTTTACAGTCAGTGGGGAAAAATAGAAATTTCTGCCGGATCTGCGCTTTGCAGCTCAAACCAGAATTCTACCCCATTGTCATAATTGATCACTCCGCACTTTTGGTTCATGCTGTCCATAATGGCCTTGACAATAGAAAGACCGATACCGCTGCCTCCGTATTCCCTGGTCCTGGCCTTATCCACCTTATAAAATTTAATCCAGATCTTATCCAGATCTTCCTGGGGAATAGGATCTCCTGTATTAAAAACAGAAACTCGGATCATTTTCCCCTTCTGGAGGATTTTTACCTCAATCTTCTTCTCATAATCTACATGATTCAAAGCATTGGATACATAGTTCGTGACAACCTCTTCAATCTTAAATTCATCGCCCCATACATATACCGGATCTTTTTGTACAAACCGCAGTTCAGCTTCTTTCTGAGATGCCAGAAGCTGTGAAGACTGGACTACTCCCCGGATCAGTTCTGTAATATTAAATCGCTCCATAGTGATCTGATCATTGCCGAACTCCAGCTGATTCAAAGTGAGCAGCTTCTTCACCATGTTGTTCATCTTCCCTGCCTCGTCAATAATTACATCACAGTAAAACTCCCTGCTCTCCGGATCATCATTGATACATTCCTGAAGCCCTTCTGCATATCCCTGTATCAAAGCAATAGGAGTTTTCAGCTCATGAGATACATTAGAAAGGAATTCCTTGCGCATCTCGTCAATCTGTGTCTTTTTCTCAATATCTTTCTGCAGTTCATTATTGGCTGTCTTCAGTTCAGAAATCGTCCGTTCCAGTTCCTCTGACATCTTATTCAGATTATTTCCCAGAACTCCAACTTCATCCTGACCGGAACTGTCATATTTCACACTGAAATTAAGATTCGCCATTTCCTGAGAAAGCTCTGACAGCTTATGAAGAGGTTTTGTGATCCGTTCTGCAAGAACCAAAACTACCGCAGAACTGAAAACGATCATCACAAACCCTATGGTAATGTAAAACATATTTGAAAGTCTGGCGCTATCTTTCAGACTTTCAATAGGCGTGCTGATCAGAAATTCATCTCCATTGTCCAAGGTTCCGAACATATTAATAGAATCTGTAATGCTGGGAGTATTTATCCTTCTTTCCAGGATATAATTGTCCGAAGATCTCAGAATCTGCTGGTCTCCTTCCAGATTCAGGGGAAGTCCGAAAAGCAGCCGGTCCCTCATATCTTCTGCATCCTTTGCAAAATGATAAAGCATTTTGGAAGAATCTTTATCCACAATGATCAGAGACAAATTGTTTTCCAGAAGATAATCCCCAAAAGTCCGTGTATTTAAAGTATCGTAAGAGTCCGCATCATTAAGGGCATTATAGGTCTGAAGAATACATTTTTCCCGGCTGACAGTATAGACTCTCTCCAGAAAAAACGTATTGATCAAAAGGATCACCAGCAAAAACAATACCATCATTCCGATAAAAGTCACTGCCAGACGGTTTCGAATGGACTTTCCCATAAATTTTCTCATAACTCTCATGGCCTTACACCTCAAATTTATAGCCCATGCCCCAGATTGTCTTAATATATTCTCCCTTTTTTCCCATTTTGCTCCGCAGCTTCTTTACATGCGTATCAATGGTACGGGCATCCCCGAAATAGTCATAGTTCCATACAGAATTCAGAATTTTTTCTCTGGAAAGGGCAATTCCCTGGTTCTCCATAAAATAAGTAAGGAGTTCAAATTCTTTATAACTAAGTTCCATAGGTTCGCCGTCAATCGTAGCTATATGAGCGGATTTATTGATTTCAATTCCTCCTGCCCGCAGGATATCTTCCGCTCCTCTTGCATTTGTCCGTCTTAAAATAGCCTCTACCCTGGCCACCAGGATCTTTGGACTGAAAGGTTTAGAAATATACTCATCCACTCCCAGCTCAAATCCTAAAAGTTCATCCCGTTCATCCCCTCTTGCCGTAAGCATGATGATAGGAACTTTCGAATCCTTCCTGATTTCCCTGCAGACCTCCCAGCCATCCATCTTAGGCATCATTACATCCAGAATCACCAATGCAATATCCTTTACTTTATAGAATACATCCAGGGCCTCTTCCCCATCTCCTGCCTCTAACACTTCAAAATCCTGCTTTACCAGGAAGTCACGTACCAGCTTTCTCATCCTGCTTTCATCATCTACTACTAATATCTTACATTTATCCATTGTAATCTCCGCTCCTTTTTTTTAACTATATCAGAGAAATTTGTCCGAAATGTGAACATTTCCTTTTTTAGGATATCTTCTGCATCTCTTTTATGTCAAGGCATAAAAAGCCGCCGCAAAAAGAAAAGAACTGATCAAAAAACAGACCATTCTGCTCTTGTCTCAGTTCTTTTCAGTAGTGGACCTGAGGGGAATCGAACCCCTGTCCGAAAGTCTATCCCTTGAAGCATCTCCCATCACAGTTATTCTTTTAACATTCCCTTACCCGGCCGCCGGATAACAGGCTGCCAGGCTCAGTAGCTTCATAAAATTTTCCCCAATCTCAAAGCTTTGAAAGTGAAGTTCCCCGCAAAAGTCGATGCCAGATTCCCGGACAGCGGGCGGCCCGGGGCTGACAAGCTGCAATTAGGCAGCTAACGCTACTTTATTATTGTTTGCGTTTATATTTAAGTTCCAGGTTGATACGCAGTCCCGGAGTCTGCGGATGGCTTCCTCAACTTCAAAACCCCCGTCGAAACCAGTACAAGCCCTTATTTAAAAGCTTATCCTGTAACGCAAACCGGCAGTTCTTAAGCACATTTATCTTATACTGTTTTTCTCTCTTTGTCAAGCCGGATCCTTGCAGGAAATTCCTGACCATTAAGGCCTTGTATCATATGATAAATAAGAGAAGAGCTTTTCTTCTCAGAAAGGAGGATTTTTATGGCTTTGATCGGAATTGATGTTTCCCGGTATCAAGGAAATATTGACTGGAACCAGGTGAAAAATTCCGGCATTTCTTTTGCCATGCTCCGGGGAGGATATGGCCAAAACAATATAGATCCCTATTTTCATCAAAATGCCTCTGCCTGCCAGAAACTAGGGATCCCATTTGGCATTTATTGGTTTTCCTATGCCTACAATACTCAGATGGCAGCCCAGGAGGCAGAATACTGCACTGCCCTGGCAAAACAGTATCAGATCACCTGGCCTCTGGCTTATGATCTGGAATACGATACAATCCGCTACGCTGCCCAGAACGGTGTGACGATAAATAAAAATCTGGCCACAGATATGGTCATTGCATTCTGCAGCAAGATAAAAGCATCCGGATATATCCCCATGTACTATTCCAATCTGGATTATTACCGCAGGATGTTTGATACCGGCCGGCTTCCCTATGATCTGTGGTTCGCCCAGTATGCTTCTGAACCTTCCATCACCGGCATGTCAATGTGGCAGTATACTTCTACGGGCAAAGTTCCTGGTATATCGGGAGACTGTGACAAAAATTACAGTTATAAGGACTATGGAAAACCTTCTCCTTCCCCCGGCCCTTCTGCGCCTGTTGAATATACTGTCCTGCCCGGCGATACCCTCTCGGAGATTGCTCTTCGTTTCGGCACTACAGTCAGCAGAATTGCACAGCTCAATGGGATCACTGATCCGAACAAAATTTATCCAGGACAGGTGCTTCGTCTCACCGGGAGCGTTTTCCCCGTTCCGACAACATACACTGTAAAATCAGGAGATACCCTATCTCAGATTGCCGCCAGATTCGGCACCACTTATCAGATACTGGCACAGCTCAATGGGATTTCCGATCCTGACAAGATCTATCCCGGCCAGCAGCTGAAACTCCCATCCGGCTCACAGTCGGGCGGCCAATATTATACCATCCGTCCGGGCGATACCCTTTCAGGTATCGCCGCCCATTATGGCACTACCGTCAGCAGGCTTCAGAGTCTGAACAATATTTCCGATCCAAATAAAATCTATGCAGGGACCAGGATCCGGATAAACTGACCGGAACAGAAAATAACCAGGCCCCCTAAAGTATGAGTAGTGCTGCCGCACCATCTTTAGGGGGCTCTGTATGCTTGATATAGTATTCCTTAGGATTGGAGCGCCTCTGCTATTTCTGATATATTGCTGAGGTCCAGATAGCTGACCAGGCCTTTCTGATCTGTCTGAGCGCTTCCCTGGATTTCTATTGACGTTTCTTCTCCTTCGGCAGCGATTGTCAGATCGCCCTTAATCTCATAATCTCCTTCTTTTTCCTGGACTTCAAGATTCTCCAGATCCATACTTTTATGATTTTCAAAGGCTTTTACTGAAATTTCATAAAATGCAGTGCCTGTCAGTGTCTCATATCCGCCTTCTGTCATATATCCCTGAAATCTGTCTTGTACCCAATCAGGAAGCTCTGTGCTGGCCGGAGTTCCCTCTCCTTCTTTCCCGGTCAGTTCTTCATAATCAGATTCCTCCAAATCTTCAAAAAGATTTTCTACTACCGCCTCTACATTTTCAGCGCCGACATTTTCAGTCTTAGGACCACATCCGGATAACCCCAAGGATAAAATAGCTGCAGGAAGCAGCAAAACCCACATTTTGTTCAATCTGATCCCCCCTCTTAATCATCTTTTTTTTATTATATAATAATGGCGCGCAAAGGACAATCTATGTCCATGTATATTTCTTGCATTTTTTCTGCAGGATTTGCTATACTGTACTTATATATTGCCGGATGCCTGTGATCAAAGGGGCAAGAAGGACATCTGGCTTCAATAAGGAAGGAGAAATCCGGATACTGTTCTATCTATCCGGAAGAAAAGCAAATGTCAGTACGAAAAGAACTAAAGCAAAAGGGTAAAGCATCCCTGAGGAAGCACTATCTGATCTTTGCGGCAGTCTGCCTGATTTCCGCATTTCTGGCTTCTGAATTTAAAGGCTCGCTGAATTTTTCTACTCTGCAGAATTATGAACAGATCCGTGAAAATCCAGAAAGCTATTCTGCAGAATCCACAGTGTCTCAACGAACTATAGGCTGGGAAAATGTTTTGCAGGATATTCTCTCAAATAATCTGGAGGAAGGCCGGCGGCTCTCTGTCAAGATTCAGGAAGAAGCCGCAAAGCAGGCTGAGTATGGGAACCCAATGTTCGGGCGTACCAGAGGAGTTTTTTCCAATATTGTAAATCAGCTCACCTCAGGTTCTATTTTGGTCACTATAGCGGCCGGTGTAAATTCGCTCACAGGAACTGAAAACGGAGGAATCGTTTTTCTGATCCTCGCCGGGACACTGGGACTGTTTGTATTCTGGTTTTTTATCCAGAATACTTTTTCTGTGATCCTCAGGCGTATCTTTCTGGAAGGCCGCACTTATCAGAAAGTACCTATATCCCGTTTTCTCTATCTATTAAGGATCAAAAGATGGATGAAAGCTTCTTGGATCATGCTGGTTAAATATTTCTATCACACTCTCTGGTCCCTTACTATTCTGGGCGCTGTTATTAAACACTATTCTTATTTTCTGGTACCTTATATTGTTGCAGAAAATCCAGATATGACAGCACGGCAGGCTATAACCTTGTCCAGAAAAATGATGAAAGGGCATAAATGGGAATGTTTCCTATTTGAGATATCCTTTTTAGGCTGGAGTATTCTGGGAGCCCTTACCTTAGGAATCTTCAATATTTTTTATACAAATCCTTATAAAAGCGCTTCCTTTGCCGAATATTATGTGCTGCTCCGTCGAAAAGCCAGGAAGGCTCAGCTTCCAAACGCAGATCTTTTAAATGACATCTATCTCTACGAAAAACCGGACGCCCTGACTCTCACAGAAAAATATCTGGATATTTTAGATGTTATGGAAACTCCCTCGCCGCTGCAGGCAGACCTTCCGGGAATCAAAGGATTTCTGGCCAGAAATTTCGGCATTCTTCTTTTCTGGGGGAAACAGGAAAAAGCATATGAACATTCACAGGCTGTTCAGATAAAAAACCAGGAACTCTCGGATGCTATGAAAGGGCTTGTATATCCTACCCGGCTCTATCCTATTCCGGAGGAAGAAAAGCGGATACAAATTGAATCCATGCATATCATGCGGCAATACAGCATCTGCTCCCTGCTCGTTCTGTTCCTTGGACTTTCCTTTTTCGGCTGGCTGTGGGAAGTGACCCTTCATTTAGTCACAAATGGCGATCTGGTCAACCGGGGGGCTCTAAACGGCCCCTGGATCCCCATTTATGGCAGCGGCGCTGTTTTGATCCTTACACTGCTGTACCGGCTGAGAAAAAATCCGGCGGCCGAATTTTTTTCAGCTATGGTTCTCTGCGGGGCTCTTGAATATATAACTTCTCTTATCATGGAAGTCCTGTCCGGAGGAATGAAATGGTGGGATTACAGTGGATATTTTCTAAATCTGAACGGCCGGATCTGTGCGGAAGGGCTTCTGACCTTCGGCATAGGAGGGGTAACTGTGGTCTACATACTGGCGCCTCTTATAGATAATCTGCTTCATAAGGCGGATCAAAGAATTGTAAAGATCCTGTGCCTTGTATTTCTCACATTGTTCTGCCTGGATCTGGTATATTCCAAGATTCATCCCAATGCCGGAGAAGGCGTCACAGATATTGGATCAAGAATCCCAGAGGAAACACAGCAGGAAGATTTTTAAAAAAGTTAAAGGAGAAAGAGAATGAAACTGAACAGTTCTAAAGAATTTGCATTTTCTATGGATACCGCCTGGAATGTCCTTCACCAGCCCAGCCGTCTGGATGTGGAACCGGGCAGTGTTGTAAAACCTCTTTCTGATGCCCAATGGGAAGCACACAATGCCGATACAGGTTCTGTCACCACCTACACTGCTTCTTTTGATGATGAGAATAAAAAAGCGACCCCGGAGTCCATTTCCTGGCAAAAGCTTCAGGAGTTCTGATCGCAAAGCCTGCCCAGGAAATCATCTCCCGGCACATCTATCAAAACTTTGAAGCACTCTGTCCAGGAGACCAAAAACATGATCCCTGAAGAACTGAAAGATTTGGCAAAAGAGCGCTATGGCAAATAAGTTAGACTGCAATACATAAAAACTGCTCTGCAGCTTCGGGATATCCTCCTGTGCTGCAGAGCAGTTTTTAATATTTGAGTATTCTTTTATTCCATATCCAGATGGCAGGATACAAAGTGGCCCGGTCTTGCTTCTCTTAGTTTCGGTGATTCCTTATGGCATTTCTCAGTTGCATACTTGCATCTGTTGGCAAAAGGACATCCCGGTTTTGGATTGATGGGGCTTGGCACATCGCCTGAAAGTACGCTGACCTCTTTCTGCGCCTCCTTATCCGGATCCGGAATAGGAACAGAAGCCAGCAGAGCCTGGCTGTAAGGATGGAGTGTATGGGCATAAATCTCATCACTATCCGCCAGCTCTACAAGATTTCCCAGATACATAACCGCAATACGATCTGAAATATATTTTACAATATTCAAGTCGTGAGCAATAAACATATAAGTAAAGCCGTGGGACTTCTGCAGATCCTTCAACAGATTGATGATCTGGCTCTGAATAGAAACGTCCAGAGCAGAGATCGGCTCGTCGCAGACGATAAATTCCGGTTCCACCGCCAGTGCCCGGGCAATGCCGATACGCTGACGCTGACCGCCTGAGAACTCATGTGGGAAACGGTTGGCGTGTTCCCTATTAAGTCCTACTGTCTCCAGAAGTTCATAAACTCTCTGGGTCCGTTTTTCTTTATCGTACATTTTATGGATTTCCATACCTTCGGCTATAATACTTCCAACTGTCATACGAGGATTCAGGGAAGCATAGGGATCCTGGAAAATAATCTGTGCCTTTCTGGAATAATTATAACGGTCTTTGGTGTGTCTCATATTCACTTCTTTTCCGTTATACAGGATCTTACCTTTTGTGGCAGGGTAAATACCCATTACCACACGTCCCAGAGTAGATTTTCCACATCCGGACTCGCCTACTACGCCCAGGGTCTCGCCTTTATAGATGTCAAGGGAAATATCATTGACTGCCACCAGGGTCTGTCCCTTTCCCACATGGAAATGTTTGGATACATGGTCTAATGTGATCAGCTTATCCATTTACCTTTCCCTCCTTTGCTCCCGGGAAATCCGGGTGAAGTCTCCAGCAGGAAGCGGTATGTCCCTCTCCCAGCTCAAATACCGGCGGCTGATTTGCCTTGCAGATCTTCATGCAGTGCTCACACCGGCTGGCAAATCCGCAGCCCTGAGGCGGTGCATACAGATCCGGAGGAGTACCCGGGATAGATACCAGCTCCTCTTCTTTTTTAGTATCAATAGTAGGAAGACTGCGAAGAAGAGCCACTGTGTAGGGATGTCCCGGATTATAGAAGATATCTCTTACAGAGCCTCTTTCCACGATTTTTCCTGCATACATTACAGATACTTCATCTGCCAGATTCGCCACCACTCCCAGATCATGAGTGATCAGGATGATCGCTGTCTTGGTCTCTTCCTTAATCTTAGCCATAAGCTGCATGATCTGAGCCTGAATGGTCACATCCAGAGCTGTGGTCGGCTCATCGGCGATAAGAAGCTGAGGATTGCATGCCAGGGCCATAGCAATCATCGCTCTCTGACGCATACCGCCGGAAAACTCATGAGGATACTGTTTTGCTCTTTCCTCAGGGTTCGGGATCTGCACCAGTTTCAGCAGACGGATTGCTTCTTTCTCTGCGTCTGCCTTTGCGATCTTCTTTTTCTTTACCAGTGTTTCTGTAAGCTGCTTTCCGACCTTCATAGTAGGATTCATACAGGTCATAGGATCCTGGAAGATCATACTTACCATCTGGCCTCTGATAGACTGCATTTCTTTTTCGCTGGCAGCTACGATATCCTTGCCGCACAGATCAATGCTTCCCTCCTTGATACGGGCGGGAGGCATGGGATTTAATTTCATAATAGTCTGGGCAGTAACGCTCTTGCCACAGCCGGATTCACCAACAATGGCCATTACTTCCCCTTTCTTCACCTCCAGGCTGACGCCGCGAACAGCGTGTACCTCTCCTGCGTAGGTATCGAAGGAAACGTGGAGGTTGTCAATTTTTAAGATATTCTCATTTTCCATTTTCTTACCTCCTTAATTTCGGGTCGAATGCGTCGCGGAGCTGGTCGCCCAGCAGGTTAAAGGACAGCATGGTCACACAAATAAACAAAGCTACTACGATCAGCTGTGTAGGATACATCTGGAACACCTGGATAGCATTATTAGCCATCATACCCCAGGAAGACTGAGGCGGAGCGATACCAAGACCCAGCATAGACAGGAATGCCTCCGTAAAGATAACATTGGGGATATCCAGAGTAATGTTTACGATAATAACGCTGAGCACATTAGGAACCAGATGTTTGCTGATAATCCTTGCAGGAGAAGCTCCCATGGATTTTGCCGCAATGACAAATTCCTGTTCCTTTAAGCTTACCACCTGTCCTCTTACCAGACGGGCCATACCGGTCCAGCCTGTAAGAGAATACGCTACGATAATGGTTCCCAGGCCTCTGTCCATAACCGTCATCAGCAGGATAACGATGATCAGATAAGGTATACCGCTGATGATCTCCAAAACACGCATCATAACTGTATCCACAGCTCCTCCGAAATATCCGGAAATACCGCCGTAAAGGACACCCACGAAACAGTCGATAAGGGCTACAGCAATAGCGATAGTCAGAGAAATCCTGGCGCCGTACCAAACTCTGGCAAATACGTCTCGGCCCAGATTATCAGTTCCGAAAATATGCATCTGTCCTGTCACGGAATCCGGGGACATGAGCGGCTTATTCTGAAAAGCAACATTCTGCTGCTCATAGCCGAAAGGACAGATCATAGGGAGGAAAATGGCTCCCAGTATGATCAGAGCCAGAATCGTCATACAGACGATGGCAACTTTACTCTTTCTGATACGGTTCCACGCATCCTTCATAAAACTGATGGAAGGACGTGCGATAGCTTCCATTGAGGAAGCATCAGAGCCGATTACCTGGAAAGCGTCCCTGCTGATTTTCCCGCTGACATCATAAGGAGTATACTTAGGCGCTTCTGCCGCCTGCATCTGTTTCTTCTTTGCCATTGTACTATTACTCCTTTCTTCCTGTCAGTTTAATACGCGGATCGATCAGGCCGTAGATAATATCTACCACCAGGTTAGCCAGGATCAGGAAAGTTCCATAAAATACCGTGGTACCTGCGATCAGCGTATAATTATTCGTCTGCACGCTGGTTACAAAATATTTGCCAAGACCGGGGATAGCGAAAATATTCTCCACTACAAAAGCTCCTGTAAGAACAGAAGCCACCAAAGGCCCCATTACAGTAACCACCGGCATGATAGCATTTCTCACTGCGTGTCTCCAGATAATCTGTCTCTGGCTCAAACCCTTGGCCTTTGCGGTTTTGATATAATCCTGGCTCATTACATCCAGCATGCTGGTACGCATAAGACGGCTCACTGTGGCCATGGAACCAAAAGCTAATGCAAAAGCAGGAAGGATCTTGCTGTGCCAGTCTGTCCAGCCTACAATAGCGAACACCTGAACTCCTGTTGCCTGTCCCAGCTTCAGTGCCAGGAAATACTGCAGAACCGCGCCCATGATGAAGGAAGGTACAGACACACCTACCAATGCCAGAAACATAGCGCCGCTGTCCCATGCAGTCCCTCTTTTAACTGCCGCAACAATCCCCAGCAGGATACCCATAATAAATGCAAATAGCAGAGCTCTTACACCCAGATCAAAAGAAATCGGAAAAGCCTCCCGAATAATATCTGTTACAGCTCTTCCATCCGGTATGGAAATACCAAAATCTCCTTGAAGTGCATTGCCGATATACATCAGCAGCTGCTGGAGAACCGGTTTATCCAGACCGTATTTTGCCTTCAGAGCTTCCATGACTGTGTCAGGAATATTTTTTCCGCCGGTAAAAGGATCTCCTGGGAGCAGCTGCATCAGCAGGAAGGTAACAGTTGTCAAAACCAAAATCGTAATAAAGGAATAGACAATCCTCTTTAAAATATAGCGTAACTGATTCGCCAAGATAACAGCTCCTTTCTTTTGTTTTTTCTATTCTTTTCTTTACTGTTTATGTAAATCGCAAAGAAATTTTGCGATTTACATAAACAGACAGGAGCCCTGCCGGTGATAACTCTATCCCCTGGCAACGGCTCCTATCCGTTAAATCATTTTATACCTTTGTCAGCCGTATAAATTTCAATTATTCTGCTGCTTCTTCTGTTGTGCTGTCAGATGAAGAAGAAGGTGCATCTGTGAAGTCGAACTCCTGGAAACCAGTACGTGTCATATTCTGCACCTTATCAGATACTGCATAAGTAACACCGCTGAAGTACAGTGGGAAGATTGCAGCATCATCGTTGGTTACGATCTTTTCTGCCTGAGCCAGCATATCCTGACGGGCAACTACATCGCCCTCTTTCATAGCATTGGCGATCAGCTCATCATACTGTGCATTGGAATATTTACCGTAGTTGTTTCCGTTTGTAGTTGTGAACATATCCAGGAATGTCATCGGGTCATTGTAGTCTGGTGACCATCCTGCATAAACCATATCAAAATCACCGTTATCCATAGAATCCAGACGGGATTTGAATGGCTGAGGTGTGATTTCCACATCAATACCCAGAACTTCTTTCCACTGTGCCTGGAAGAACTCAGCGTCTCTCTGTCCGCTTGTCTGGTCGTCGCAGAGAATGGACAGATGCAGATCATCGGCAGAAAGACCTGTTTCCTGAAGGCCCTGCTCGAAAGCTTTCTTAGCTTCTTCTGCATTGTAAGAAATCACGTCTCCTACAGCGTCACGGTATTTTTCGCCGTTAGCGCCTGTAATTGTAGTAGGTACAAGGCCAGTAGCAGGTACAGAACCGTTTCTTAAGATATTGTCGCACAGGCTCTGCGTGTCAATCGCCATACCAAGGCCTCTGCGGATATTTGCATTATCCAGACCTTTGTCTGTCTTCTGAGTGTTGAACTGAATGTACCAGTTGCCATTGTCTACATAGCTTTCTGTGTGGATACCCAGCTGTTCTGCCTGATCCATCTGGTCAGCGCCCAGGTTGATACAGTCTGTCTGTCCGCCCTGGAAAGCATTCATACGGGTGTTGGCATCATTCATCATTGTATATCTGATAGTTCCAACAGCGCATCTGTCCGGATCATAGAAATCTTCATTCTTTGTCAGAGTAATGTGATCGTTGTGTGTCCACTCGGAAATAGTGTAAGCTCCGTTTGTCACGATCTTATCTGCCTCATCTCCGTATACGTCTGCACCGATCTCTTCATATGCTTTCTGGTTCATTGGATAATAGGAAGCAAAAGAGAATAAGTGCTTTGCGTATGGGATCGGATTCTCAAAAGTTACCTGCAGTGTATAGTCGTCAAGAGCTTTTACACCTAATTCAGAAGGATCCATAGTTCCTTCATATACTTCGTTACCATTTAACAGGTTATCATAAACGATAAATGCATAGGAAGAAGCTGCTTCTTTGCTGCAGATCGTCTGATAAGAGAATACGAAGTCGTTTGCTGTTACAGGCTCGCCGTTTGTCCACTTAGCGTCCTGACGAAGTGTCATGGTATAAGTGCATCCGTCGTCACTGACTTCTGTAGTCTCAGCTAAGTCTGGCTGAGGAGTATCGTTCTCATCCAGTTTGTAAAGACCTACCATAACCTCACGGAGAATATCTCCGGAAGCAACGTCTGTTGTCAGGATACTGTTTAATTCAGGCGGTTCTGCACGAAGATCCACTACATAAGTATCTTCGTCCGGTGTGCCGGCAAATCCTGTGCTGGTTTTTTCTGTGCCGTCGCTGGATCCTGAGCCTGCATCAGATGAACCACAGGCACCTAAAGACAGAACCATAGCGCTGGCTAAACCCATTGCTAAGATTTTCTTCATTTTCATCTTAGAATTCCTCCCTTTCTGATGTCTCAAACCAAGCTGTTAAAAGCGGTCCCTGCTGCTTTTTGCCTTACTATAGGAAACCATACCTTACGGGTCCACTATAGGGAATGAGCAATCTTCTTTATTATAATGGAATCTGCATTTTTGTCAACCATTTCCGCCAAAATTGTGTATTTTGTGTGTTTTTACCAAAGACATCTATCTTCTCATGGCAATATATTCCTAGACCTCTTTTTTCAGATTTTCCACAATTTTACGAATGGTCCCGTCAGCAAAAGGAGAATCAAGCCCTGCCTCCTTTAAAAGCTCTGTGTGAAACTTTGAAGCAGACATCCTGCATAATTTCAGATAGCTCTTCCACGCAGCCTTATAGTCTCTGTCCATCCAGGCTTTATATTCAAAAGCGCAGAGCTGGGCGATGACATAATCAATATAGTACAGAGGGAAGCTGTAAATATGATGCTGTTTCTGCCAGAAAGCTCCTTTTTCAAAGAATGGCAGGCCGTCATAATCCATATGAGGTTTATAGATTTTTTCCAGCTTTTTCCACACTTTTTTCCGCTCTGCGGGGCTCATTTCCGGATGATCGTAGACCTCATGCTGGAATTCATCCACCATACAGCCATAGGGGACAAACATAACAGCTTCTTCCAGGTGCATACGGGTATAATCCTCTGTAGTATCCTTATCAAAAAACAGATGATACCAGGGCTCCGTAAAGAATTCCATAGACATGGAGTGGATCTCCGCAGTTTCCATTCCGATATCTGCATGCTCTCTGATGGGATCTGCCCCTGCCAGATAGCCCTGAAAGGCATGGCCGCATTCATGTGTCATCACATCTACATCTCCGCTGGTACCATTAAAATTAGCAAAGATAAAAGGAGCCTTGTAGTCCGGCAGGTAGGTCATATAGCCTCCAACTGCTTTTGTCTTTCTTCCAAAGACATCCAAAAGCTCATTTTCCATCATAAAATCAAAGAATTCTCTTGTTTCCGGTGACAGTTCCTCATACATCTGCTGGCCCGCTGCCAGGATTTCCTCCGGCGTTCCTTTTGGTCTGGGGCTGCCTTTTGGCCCGTAAACCTGCTCATCAGAATAAGTCATATGAGAAAGACCCAGACGTTCCTGTCTTCTTTTATAAAGGCTCTCCGCAAAAGGCACAAAAACTTCTTTCACCTGGCGGCGGAGATTTTCTATTTCTTTTCTTCCGTAGCAGTTTCTCTGCATCCGAAGATATCCCAGAGGAGTATAAGTCTCAAATCCCAGTTTCTTTGCCTGAAGAGTCCGGTTCTTTACCAGTCTGTCGTAAAGATCATCCAGCTTATCCTCTATGCTGAGGAAGAATTCGTTCTGTTTCTCACAGGCTTTTCTTCTCACTTTGGGATCCCTGCTTTTTAAATACGGGGTCAGCAGAGAAAGGTTCAAAGTCTCGCCTTCCCAGTCGATCTTAGCTCCTGCCAGAAGTTTTTCATATTCTGTCACCAGTGCGTTTTCTTCCTGCATAAGAGGGATCACCTCGTCAGATACAGATTTCATGGCGATCTCTATATTCTTAAAAGCCACCGGTCCGATTTTTTCTTCCAGGACTTTCCGGAAGGGAGATGCATAAAGCTCCTTCTGATAAGCTACGCAGAGATTAGAATAAGCCGGCGTCTCCTGATCATAATAGTCCTGTTCTTCCTGATAAAACTTATCTGTAGTATCTATGGAATGACGGATAGAACAAAGAGTGGCCTGGGTGGAAACCCGGTCTGTCAGGGCATAATATTTTTTATGGATCTCAAACTGTTCTTCTCCGTCTTTCGCCTCTTTCAAAGCTGCGATCAGGCCTTTAAGCTCCTCTTTTGCTTTTTCAAAATCAATTCTTTCATAGGGCATGTCTTTAAATTTCATAAAACCCGTCTTCCTTTCTTTTCAGTAGTATTTTTAATATAGATTCTTCACCTTAAAGTCTCTTTCTGCTTCCCTGCGCTGGTCTTTCTTTGCAATGTCCTGGCGCTTGTCGTAAAGTTTCTTTCCTTTGGCGACTCCGATCTCTACCTTAACAAGACTGCCTTTAAAATAAACCTTTAAAGGTACTAAAGTATAGCCCTTTTCCCGTATTTTTCCCTCTATCTTTCTGATCTCATAGGAATGAAGAAGAAGCTTCCTTACCCTGAGGGGATCTTTATTAAATATATTTCCCTTCTCATAGGGGCTGATATGCATGCCCCACACAAAAACTTCTCCTTTCTCGATCTGGACAAAAGATTCCTTAATGCTGCATCTGCCCATCCGCAGAGACTTCACCTCGGTTCCCACCAGCTCGATCCCCGCTTCATAAGTATCTTCTATAAAATAATCATGATAAGCTTTTTTATTATTAGCGATCAGACGAATCCCTGATTCTTTAGCCATCTCTAAACCTCCTGCTTCTTAATCTGCCAGGACAAAATCCACAGTCCGTTCCCTGGCGTCTGCCTGGGTCACCCGGACTTTCACTGTTTGTCCGATAGCAAAACTTTTTTTTCTTTTTTCCCCTGTCAGCGTATAACGGGAATTATCATATATATAATAATCATCTGTAAGGGAGTTTACATGGACCAATCCTTCTACTGTATTTTCCAGTTCTACATAGAATCCCCAATCTGTCACTCCAGAGATGATACCTTCATAGACCTGTCCTATCTGACTCTCCATATATTCTGCTTTTTTCATTTTTATGGTTTCCCGCTCAGCTTCCTCTGCTCTCCGTTCCATGGCGCTGGACTGTCTGGCCACTTCATCCAGGATTTCCTGATAATGGCGGATTTTTGCTTCTGTCATCTTTCCACGAAGATTCTCCTTGATGATCCTGTGGATCTGAAGATCCGGATACCGGCGGATAGGAGAGGTAAAGTGGCAATAGTATCTGGCCGCCAGTCCAAAATGCCCTGTACACTCTGTAGTGTACTTAGCCTGTTTCATAGAACGGAGGATCAGGCGGGAAAAGAATGCTTCCGATTCTTTTCCTTCCAGCTCTTTTAAAATTTTCTGAACTTCTTTAGGCCGTATCTCCTCTTTGCTCTTTTTAACTTTTACTCCTGCCCGGTGCACCAGTTCCAGTACCGGCTCCATTTTTTCCATATCGGGATTTTCATGAGTACGATAAACAAAAGGAAGCTCTGCCTGGGCATATTCCTGAGCCACAGTCTCATTGGCCGCCAGCATAAAATCTTCAATAATCCTGGTGGCCACATTCTGTTCATAAGGATAGATTTTTACAGGTTTCCCGTTTTCATCCAGTTCTATTTTGCTCTCCGGGAAATCAAAATCAATGGCGCCTCTTTTTTTTCTTCTTTTTCTTAAAAGGGCGGAAAGTTCTTCCATCTGGAAAAACATGGGCAAAAGTTCTTTATACCGATCTGACACTTCCTTGTCTTCCTTTTTAAGGATTTTCTCTACATCTGTGTAAGTCATCCTTTCATTTACATGGATCACAGTTTCCGCAATGCCATGGGAAACCACTTTTCCCTTTTCATCTATATCCATAAGACAGCTGAGAGCCAGACGGTCTTCTCCGGCATTTAAGGAACAAATGCCGTTGGAAAGCTTCTTAGGCAGCATAGGGATCACCCGGTCTACCAGATACACGCTGGTTCCCCTCTTTAAGGCTTCCCGGTCCAGGGCGCTGTTATACTGGACATAATTGCTCACATCCGCAATATGCACTCCAAGATGAAAGAGATTTCCTTCCTTTGACAGAGAAACTGCATCGTCTAAATCTTTAGCATCTTCTCCGTCTATAGTGACCATAGTCACATCCCGCAGATCCAGACGGCCGTAAAAATCCCCTTCATTCAGGGACTCCCTGATCCGTTCAGCCTGATTTAATACTTTTTCCGGAAATTCCATAGGCAGTCCGCAGCTTTTTGCCACACTGAGCACATCAATGCCCTTTTCATCAAGGCTTCCCAGAACCTGGATGATCTTCCCTTCCGGGGATCTTTTTCTGGTGCCGTAATCCCGCACCTCTACGACAACCTTGTCCTGGTCTTTAGCTCCAAGAAAGTTTTCCCTCTGTATGAAAATATCTCTTACAAATCTCTGATTATCCGGCACAACAAAACCAAATCCGGAAGACTCCTGAAAAGTGCCTACGATCTCCCTGGTTCCTCTTTCCAGAACCTTTACCACCCGGCCTTCCCGGCGTTTTCCTCCTTTTTCTTCTTTTTTCAGGATGATCTGTACCCGGTCGCCGTGAAAGGCTCCTCCGGTTTCTTCTTCTGGAATATAGACGTCTTCACCTTCTTCCTCTGAAAGTTCCACAAAGCCAAAACCTTTTGCATGTCCGATGAAGATACCTGTGAGATATTTTTCCCGGTCTTTCTTCTTTTTTTCTTTTCCCGTTTTCTTTTCTTCTTTTTTCTCCTGCTCTTTTTTATTAGAAGTTCTTACTGCTTCATATCTGCCTCTTTTATTTACCGTGATTTTTCCTTCTTCCAGAAGCATATCCAGGATTTCATGGAGCTGGTCTCTTTTTCCGGCAGGCACCTGAAGCAGTACAGCCAGTTCTTTTGCTCTCATTGGCTGGTACTCTTTGCAGGAGATAAGATCATACACTATTTTTTTTCTTTTTTTAGTCTGTTGATTTTTCTTCAATTTTGCCTCCTTAAGGAATCATGAATAAAAAGGCTGCCCCACTAAACCTCTCCCGTTTAATGCAGCAGCCTTATCCTTAAAAATTCAGATTTAATACTAAAGCCAGCACGAAAAACAAAATACCCATGATCCGCGTAGCCTTTACCAAAGCACCTTCCATAGAGCGGCCCTTGTTTCTTCCCCAATAGGTCTCTGCCATTCCGGCGATGCTTCCAAGTCCCTGAGATTTTCCTTCCTGCATCAGAATGATCACAGTCAGTCCTATACAATCAATAACGAAAAGGATCGTTAAAACAATTCTCAATATCTCCACTGTAACACCTCCTACCTGTTAAACACAACAAGTTTAACACATGCCTGGGAGGATTTCAACCGTTTTTCTCAATGTTTTTTCCAGGGGCTTATATATAAACCATGTTCCCCCAAACGATCTTCAATAGCCAGCAGACGGTTATATTTGGCCGTTCTTTCGCCTCTGCATGGAGCTCCTGTCTTGATCTGTCCTGCTCCCATAGCTACTGCCAGATCAGCGATAAAAGTGTCCTCGCTTTCTCCTGAACGGTGGGAGATCACCGGATTCCACCCTGCTTTCTGGGTCATTCTCACCGCCGCCACCGCCTCTGTTAAAGTGCCGATCTGATTCACCTTAATAAGAACGGCATTCCCCGCTTTTTCGCAGATTCCTTTGCTGATTCTTTTCACATTGGTCACAAAAAGGTCATCACCTACAAGCTGTACCCTGCTGCCCAGCCTTTCTGTCATTAATTTCCATCCTTTCCAGTCTTCTTCCCAGAGTCCGTCTTCTATAGAGACAATTGGATACTCATCTAAAAGTTTTTCATAGTAGTCCACCATTTCCTCCGCTGTCCTGACAATCTTTTTTCCTATCATACAAGATTCTCCCGGAAAGTAATAGGCCTTCTCCTCCTCCATGTAAAGTTCACTTGCTGCCGCATCCATAGCAAAAGAAATATCCTTTCCCGGTTCGTATCCCGCCTTTCTCGCCGCCAGGCTCATAAAATCAAAGATTTCTCTGGCGTCCTTAACATCCGGAGCAAATCCCCCTTCATCCCCTACTGCAGTAGACAGATTTTTTTCTTTTAAGATGGATTTCAGTTTCTGATAAGTTTCCCCGCACATCCTGAGGCCCTCCTGAAAACAGCAGGCCCCCACGGGCATGATCATAAATTCCTGGAAATCCACGGTATTATCCGCATGTTTTCCTCCATTTAAAATATTCATCATAGGCACCGGCATCCGGTCAGTAATGCAGCCTCCCAGATACTGATACAAAGGCAGACGGAGAGCCTTAGCTGCCGCATCAGCCACTGCCAGAGAAACTCCCAGCATAGCGTTTGCTCCCAGTTCCTCTTTATTTTCTGTCCCGTCAGCTTCCAGGATCAATCTGTCTATCTGACTCTGGTCCAAAGCATTTTCTCCCAGAACAGCGTCGGCCAGCCTGCTGTTTACGTTGCTGACTGCTTTCTGCACACCCAGGCCCTGATAACGGTCATCACCGTCTCTCAGCTCCAGAGCTTCAAATTTTCCTGTAGAAGCGCCGGAAGGCACAATGGCCCTGCCTGTATATCCTTCTTTACCTACGATTCCTTCGCCTACCGTAACCTCAACCTCCACTGTAGGATTTCCTCTGGAGTCCAGCACTTCTCTTCCATATACTTTTCTGATCGGCAAATATCGTTCCATAGTAATACCTCCTGATTATTTTCAGCATCTTTTTTGTTTCCATTCCAGAGCCAGAAGGCAGGTGGCGCTGACGCCCCATAAAAGCAGCAGTTCTATATAGGAATTCCTGTCGCCTGTTTTCCCGCTCTGTCCTTCTCCATATCCCTTCAGAGACATTCCTGTTTCTCTCTCCTTAGTCTCATACTCTAAACAGGTTCTCTTGTTTCCTATCCGAACTTCTTCGTTGGTTATCTGTTTTCCTTTACTGCACTGTATTTCTGTTTCATACTTTTTCTGTTCCAATGGATAATATTCCCCGAATTCTCTTTCCCAAACCTGGTTTTTTCCTGGAAAAATATTCAGGAACATTTCCGAAGCAGCTCCTGTATACGGATTTATTTTTTCTCCTTTAGGTACCGGACAGCAAATACCAAACAGCAGTGGAAGAATCAGAGTCAGAATCCATTGTTTTCGTTTTTTTCTGTTTTTTATAGTTTCTCCTCTCTCAGGAAAACAAGACAGTACAAAATCTGGAATTCAAAGTTCCTCGCAGCATGAACAAATAGACAGACAAGCGTGTTCCCTTTCATCGCTGCCCACGGAAATAGCTTTTTCTCCTTGTTTCTGTTCTGCTTCCCTGTATGTATAATTGGAAATTTTGGCCGGACGGCCGGATTTGAAAATAAATTATTTGAAATGTGTTTTCATCATAGCATCAGAGATTCACAAAGACAATATCGGAATACTCCACAAAATTCACTGTCTCTAAAAAGCTTAAATTTAGTAAATATAGAAAAAGATTCTGGCCGGAGAATCCTCCGTCCAGAATCTTTCAAGACAGGCTGAATACCAGACCTGTATATTATTTCTTGATCAGCAGAGATTTGCCTGTCATTTCCGCAGGCTGTTCCATACCCATCATTTCGATCAATGTAGGTGCGATATCTGCCAGGCAGCCGCCTTCTCTTAATGTGTAAGAAGGATCTGCATTTACCAGGATAAAAGGCACTGGATTTGTTGTATGCGCGGTAAAAGGAGCGCCAGTTTCATAATCCACAAGCTGCTCTGCATTTCCATGGTCTGCACAGATAAACATCTGACCGTCCACTTCTTTGATAGCTTCTACAGCTCTGCCCACACACTCATCTACTGTCTCGATAGCTTTAATCGCTGCTGCTTCTACACCTGTGTGTCCTACCATATCCGGATTTGCAAAGTTAATGATGATCACATCATATTTTCCAGATTTGATAGCTTCTACCAGTTTGTCGCATACCTCATAAGCGCTCATTTCCGGTTTCAGGTCATAAGTAGCTACTTTTGGAGATTTTACCAGAATCCTGTCTTCTCCTTCATTAGGTTCCTCAACGCCCCCATTGAAGAAGAAAGTTACATGGGCATATTTCTCTGTCTCAGCGATACGGGCCTGTTTCAGTCCGTTGGCCGCAAGAAATTCCCCAAAAGTATTCTTAATAGAAACCTTGTGGAAAGCCACTTCTGTATTTGGGATAGTAGGATCATATTCTGTGAAGCATACATAGGTAAGATCCAGTCTCTTTTCTCTCTCAAATCCGTCAAATTCATCAGCACAGAAAGCTCTGGTGATCTCTCTTGCTCTGTCCGGGCGGAAGTTAAAGAAGATAACGGAATCTTTGTCCTGGATGGTTCCCACCGGCTGTCCGTCTTTTACGATCACGGTAGGAACTACAAATTCATCGGTCTTTCCTTCTTCATAAGAAGCCTTTACAGCGCATACCGGGCACTCCGCCTGAACGCCTTCGCCCTTTGTCAGCGCTTTGTATGCCAGTTCCACACGGTCCCAGCGGTTATCTCTGTCCATAGCATAGTAACGTCCCATCACGGAAGCTACCTGTCCTACGCCCAGCTCTTTCATTTTGTCATTCAATTCCTGGATATAACCTTTGCCTCCTGTAGTAGGAGTATCTCTTCCATCCAGGAAGCAGTGTACAAATACTTTTTCCAATCCTTCTCTTTTGGCCAGCTCCAGCAGTCCGAAAAGATGTGTAATATGACTGTGAACGCCTCCGTCGGAAAGAAGTCCGAAAAGATGAAGGGAAGCATTGTTTTCCTTTGCATTATGAACGGCTTTTAAAAGAGCCTCGTTCTTAAAGAAATCTCCGTCCTGAATCTCTTTGGTGATCCTGGTAAGCTCCTGATATACAATACGGCCTGCGCCCATGTTCAGATGTCCTACTTCAGAATTTCCCATTTGTCCCTCAGGAAGACCTACAGCCATTCCGCTGGCATTTCCTTTTACAAAGGGGCACTGAGACATCAGCTGATCCATGATGGGTGTTTTCCCTTCGCATACGGCATTGGCCTCACAGTTATCATTCAGGCCATATCCATCAAGAATCATTAATACGGTTGGTTTTTTACTCATGGCGATTTCTCCTTTATCTCAAATTTCTATATTCCTTATGTCCGATTATTATTTTAACAGAAATACAGGATTTTTCAATGGATTTTATAAGACCTTAGAGAGAAATTCCCGCAGTCTTGGATTTTTCGGACTGGCGAAGAATTCCTGAGGCGGAGCATCCTCCTGGATATTTCCTGCGTTGATAAATAATACCCTGCTGGCCACTTCTCTGGCAAATCCCATTTCGTGGGTGACCACGACCATGGTCATGCCGGACTGAGCCAGTTCCCTCATGATCTCCAGGACTTCCCCTACCATTTCCGGATCCAGGGCCGACGTAGGCTCGTCAAAAAGCATCACATCCGGATTCATGGCCATGGCCCGGGCAATGGCGATCCTCTGTTTCTGGCCGCCTGAAAGACTGCCAGGATAAGCGTCTGCTTTGTCAGGCAGTCCTACTCTTTCCAAAAGCTCATCTGCCTTCCGGGATGCTTCCTCCGGCGTCATAATCTTCAGAGTCACCGGCGCCAGCATAATATTTTCCTTTACCGTTTTATGGGGAAACAGATTAAACTGCTGGAATACCATTCCGATCTTCTGACGGTGGCGGTTGATATCCACTTTAGGATCTGTGATGTCTACATTTTCGAAAAGTATCCTTCCTCCCGTAGGAACCTCCAGAAGGTTCAGAGAGCGGAGAAAAGTGGATTTTCCAGAACCGGAAGGTCCGATAATAGCCACAACTTCTCCTTTGTGTATCTCCGTATTAATCCCATCCAAAACTTTATTATCTCCAAAATGTTTCTGGAGATTTTCTACTTTTATCAATGTCTCGCCTTTAATGATCACTTCTGCGCAGCCTCCTTTCCACCTTGCCCATGAAATAGGTCAGCAGCATTACCAGGACCAGATAAAAGACCGCTGCTGAGATCAGGGGCACAAAAGCGCTGTAGGTACGGCTCTGTACCAATGTGGCTGCTTTTGTAATATCTACGGTACCGATGTATCCAATGATCGCTGTTTCCTTTAAAAGAACGATCATCTCATTGATCAGAGCCGGAAGGACATTTTTAAATGCCTGAGGCATAATGATCAGCTTCATGGTCTGGCCGGAACTAAGACCCAGACTTCTTCCTGCCTCCATCTGGCCTTTATCAATGGACATGATCCCGGAGCGGACGATCTCCGCCACATAGGCACCGGAGTTGATACCGAAAGCAATACCTCCGATAATAATATTATTCAAAGGGATACTGGCAAAAACTACAGAATAAAAGATCAGAATCTGGATCATGGAAGGAGTCCCTCTGATCACTGTCAGATAAACCATGCATATGGCATTTAACAGCTTCAGCTTTCCTGTCTGCTCATGTGTCGAACGGACCAGAGCCACCAGAAACCCCAGCACCACACCGATGCAGAGAGCCAGAAGCGTTACCAGAATCGTGGTCTTTAATCCGTTCAGCCACCATTCAGAGGCGCCGTTATCCACAAAATACCTCTGAAACTCATGTTGGAGATTTTCCCACATCTTTATTTCCTCCTTAGGTATTCAGTGATTATTTTCTTACAATAACTACCTGACTGGCTTCCGCATAGGTATCAGTAAAGTCTACACTTTCCTCTCTCTTCGGGTTAACAGTCATACCTGCAGCTCCAAAATCTGCCTTTCCTGTATCCACAGAAGTCAGGATCGCTTCAAAAGCCATATCTTCAATTTTCAGCTCATATCCCAGCTTGTCGCAGATAGCCTGGGCGATATCCGGATCAATGCCTACGATCTCGTCGCCTTCTTTATATTCCCAAGGTTCAAATTCCGCATTGGTGGCCATGGTCAGAGTTCCCTTGGAGCGGTCCACATCTTCCGGAGACTGATAAGGATGTTCTCCCGCCTCATCGCCTATGTAGTTGCTCTGGATCTCTTCCAGAGTCCCGTCCTCCCTTAGCTCTGCAAGAGCTTCATTAAAAGCATCTCTCAGCTCTGTATTGCCCTTTTTCATACAGATGGCATATTCCTCTGTGTCAAAAATACCATCTACGATCTTCAGGTCATCATTTGCCTCTACAAACTTTTCTGCCGGAAGAGAGTCAATGACCACACAGTCTACTTTTCCGTTTTTCAGCGCCTGGATAGCATCTGCTCCTTTGTTGAACCGGTTTACCTGAGAATCTTCATTTACAGCATCTGTAGCCGCAGAGTCTCCTGTGGTTCCGATCTGCACGCCAATGGTCAGATCCGCCAGATCATCTATAGAAGTCACTTCTACAGGTTCTGAAGATGCCTGATTTCCTCCGGAACATCCCGCCATAGCAAAGACCATAACAGACGCCAAAAATGCCGCTAATACTTTTTTCTTCATCTTTTTCTCTCCTTTTTATAATTATTCAATTGAATCTTCAGTTTTATGAAAAAAACCATACTATTCTCTGTCAGATCAGATATCAGTGAATATTTATTCAATTTCCATGGATTATAGCAGTTTTTATAAAAAATATCAATATACCACGACAGGCGTATTCACCTCTATGTTTTCATAAATGGTCCTGGCGTTTTCCAGAGGAGTATTGATACAGCCATGGGAACCATTATACAGATAAATATCTCCGCCAAAGCTGGTCCTTCTAGTCAGATCATGGATTCCTACTCCTCCGTTAAACGGCATCCAGTAATTTACAGGTGTCTCGTATTCAATGCTCCCATCCGGATTTCTTCCTACCAGGGTAGAGGGGCTGGCCTTATCCTTCAGTCTCCAGACACCGCCGGAAGGAGTTCCGTTTCCTTTATTGGGATTTCCAGTCACCACAGGAGTATCCACCAATAAAGTCCCGTTCTTATAAAACCACATTCTCTGCTGGCTTATGGAGATTTCCACATAAGTGCCGTCAATATCATTTCCTCCGTGTTTTTCACCGGTATACAGCCAGGTAGGCTCTACAGGTCCGCTTTGCCCTGCATTTAAAGCATTTACCAGGGATTCTGTGGTTTTGTCCTGCCACAGCCTCCATCCATAATCTCCCTGGGTAAGATGTACCGTAGTCCCGCTTGAAGTAACAAAATCTCTGGCCTTCCCTACAGTATTATACTTCTCTGACCAGGCGATGACTGTCTGTTTTACAGTGTCTGTATCAAAATAATAATTTCCGTCATCCCCTTTCTTCAGCCAGGATTTCAGCTGATCCCTTGTCACAGTCTCTGTGCCAGTTCCAAAATCCAGACTGACCTGGAGATTTGTAAATTTAGTAAGCTGCTCAACCTCCTTTTTCAGAATTTCATCATCCTGATACACAGAAGGCTTCACATAACAGTCCGCGTCCTCCAAAGACAGTTGAGATTCTCTCTGATCTACCGCATTTTTCACTGCCGCCAGAGTCTTTTCCTTATCCAGGGTGGTTCCTTCCACTTCCGGCACGATCTGATAGGAAGTTCCGGTATCCTCCACTTTTGCATCCTGGACAGGGATCATATTTCCATCCTGCATACAGGACAGCTGGCTGACCGCCTGTTCCAGACTTTCTTCATTATAAGAGCTCTCTGCGCTGACCGTATAATCTTTGCTGCCGAATATCTGCGCCGGCCAAAGCCAGGAATTCTGTTTCTCTTTCATCAGCTGCTCTGCTCCATTATCGTCCTGATAAGTCAGCTGGATAGCAGAACCTTCGATAGTCTCTGTTTTATCTTCTCTCTCCTGGATCGTCAATGTATAAGTCTCTGCGCTTTTCTTCAAAAAATCTTCTGCATAAGCCGCATCTTTTCCTCCGCAGTCCACCCCGTTTATTGTCGTTCCGGGATAGAACTTGTCCTGATAATAAAATCCTACGGCTGCATAGCCTGCCAGAAGCAGCGCTGCTCCTCCTGCAAGCCCGATACCCAGGACTTTCCTGGATTTTTTCTTTTCCCTCTTTTTCCCGGATCTGTTTTTCTGCTGTTCATTTTCGCTTTTTAGCATATTCAGTTTCTCTCTTTTGCTGTTTTTCATTTCTATGTAAACTTCCTCATTCTAATTATAAATACAATTTTTACACGCCCATTCTACTCCAATTAAATAAAAAAAGAAAGGCTTTTCTTCCTTTCTGTTGAATTTCACTAATTTTTCTACTATCATAGCAGAAGAAATATTCATTTTTTTAAGGAGATTACATATGACACAGGATCAGTCCTTACTTGATATGACCCGTTGCCGCCTTTGTCCCAGAAACTGCGGTACAGACCGCCGCAGATCTCCAGGATTCTGCGGCGAAAAAACAAAAATCCGCTGTGCAAGGGCAGCTCTTCATTTTTGGGAGGAGCCCTGCATAAGCGGCAGGCGAGGAAGCGGCACTGTGTTCTTTTCCGGGTGCAGCCTGAAATGCTGTTTCTGCCAGAACTATCAGATCAGCCAGAATCATATAGGAAAAACTGTATCCCCGGAAAGACTGGCGGAAATTTTCCTTTCCCTCCAGGACCAGGGCGCCCATAATATCAATCTGGTCACTGCCTCCCATTTCCTCCCAGGCGTGCTCTCTGCCCTGGATCTGGCCAGACCAAAGCTGCATATTCCGGTAGTGTACAACAGCGGAGGCTATGAAAAACCGGAAATCATTGAACTTCTAAAAGGCTATGTAGATATTTACCTGCCGGATCTGAAATATTATGATCCCCGGATCTCAGCCCGGTATTCCAATGCTGACAACTATTTCCAGATGGCTTCCCAGGCAATATCCGCTATGATCGCCCAGACAGGAAAACCTGTGTTTGACCAGGAAGGTATGATGACCAAAGGGGTGATCATCCGGCATATGGTACTCCCTGGCTGCAGAAAAGATTCCTCTGCTCTTCTTAGATGGATGAAGGGGAATCTTCCTGAGGGCAGCTTTCTCCTAAGCCTGCTCAGCCAGTATACTCCTTTTTATAAAAGCAGCCAGTATCCTGAGATCAATCGAAGGCTTACTTCCTACGAATACGATAAGGTTCTGGATGAGGCCATCTCACTGGGCCTCACCCAGGGATTTATGCAGGAGAAAAGCAGCGCTAAAGAAGAATATACGCCCCCTTTTAATTTAGAGGGACTATAAAAGAGGGTATCTCCCAAGCCATTTCCAGACTTAGGAGATACCCTCCTCTCAATCAATCACTTTTATTTATTATAATTTACAATAGAACCAAAATCTGGTTTCAGGGCAGCGCCGCCTACCAGTCCGCCGTCAATATCCGGCTGAACAAATAAGTCTGGAGCTGTCTTGGCATTTACAGATCCGCCGTACTGGATACGGATGGCGTCTGCTGTAGCCTGATCATATACTTCTGCGATGCACTCACGGATGGCCTTGCATACTTCCTGAGCCTGCTCAGTTGTAGCGGTCTTCCCTGTACCGATAGCCCAGATAGGCTCGTAAGCGATGACAGCTTCTTTTGCCTGATCTGCTGTGATTCCCTGGAATCCGACCTTTACCTGCTGGCGGATGAAGTCCATGGTCACGCCCTGCTCTCTCTGCTCCAGTGTCTCGCCGCAGCACATGATAGGAGTTAAGCCATGCTCAAATGCCTTCAGCATTTTCTTATTAATATCGGCGTTTGTTTCTCCGAAGTATTCTCTTCTTTCAGAGTGGCCCAGGATCACATATTTTACTCCTGCGTCTACTAACATGTTAGGAGAAATCTCACCTGTGTAAGCGCCTTTTTCTTCAAAATACATATTCTCAGCGCCTACCTGGATATTGGTTCCTTTTACAGCTTCCACTACAGGAACGATATCAATGGCAGGTACGCAGAAAACTACGTCTACTTCATCGTTTGCAACCAATGGTTTTAATGTATTTACTAATTCCACTGCCTCGCTGGGAGTCATATTCATCTTCCAGTTTCCGGCAATAATTTTTTTCCTTGCCATGGGAATTACCTTCTTTCTTGTTCTTTATCACTTATCGTTTGCAGCTGCTACGCCTGGGAGTTCTTTTCCTTCCAGGAATTCCAGGGAAGCTCCGCCGCCGGTGGAGATGTGGGTCATCTTGTCGCCGTAGCCTAAGATGTTTACTGCTGCTGCAGAGTCACCGCCGCCGATGATAGTGGTAGCGTCTGATTCAGCCAGAGCTTTTGCAACAGCTTCTGTACCATGTGCGAAATTCGGCATCTCAAAGCATCCCATCGGTCCGTTCCATACAACGGTCTTAGCATCTTTTACTGCGTCGCAGAACAGTTTTTCTGTTTCAGGTCCGATATCCATTCCTTCCCAGCCGTCAGGGATCTGGCCGGTAGGCACGATCTGGATATTGCAGTCATTGGAGAATGCATCGCCGATCCTGTTATCTACAGGAAGAAGAAGCTTCACGCCTTTTTCTGCTGCTTTTTTCTTCATATCAAGAGCATACTGCAGATAGTCGTCTTCGCAAAGGGAAACACCGATTTTTCCGCCTTCAGCTTTGGAGAATGTGTAAGCCATTCCGCCGCCGATGATCAGTGTATCTACTTTATCCAGCAGGTTGTTGATAACAGAGATCTTGCTGGAAACTTTTGCTCCGCCAAGGATGGCTACGAAAGGTCTCTTTGGATTGTTTACAGCATTTCCCAGGAAATCGATCTCTTTCTGCATCAGATATCCTACCACAGCGGTATCCACATATTTGGTAACGCCTACGTTGGAGCAGTGAGCTCTGTGGGCAGTACCGAAAGCATCATTTACAAATACATCACACAGGGAAGCCAGTTCTTTGGAGAACTCATCTCCGTTCTTGGTCTCTTCTGCACGGTAACGGGTGTTCTCCAGTAAGATCACATCTCCGTCTTTCATAGCTTCAACAGCAGCTTTTGCGTTTGGTCCCACAACTTCAGGATCTGCAGCGAATTTTACCTCCTGTCCCAGAAGTTCGGTCAGACGTTTGGCAACGGGAGCCAGAGATAATTCCGGTTTTGGCTCTCCCTTGGGTTTTCCAAGATGAGAGCAGAGAATCACCTTTCCTCCGTCAGCGATCAGTTTTTTGATAGTTGGGAGTGCTGCTACCAGACGGTTTTCATCTGTGATCTTCCCATCCTGAAGAGGTACGTTAAAATCACAGCGCACCAGTACTCTTTTTCCCTTTACGTTAATATCATCGATTGACTTTTTATTAAGCATTGGAAATGCCTCCTTTTTCTGATTTCTGGGGAGCTGTCCCATTAATCAAAATCGAGAATATTTATATATTTTAATGCTATGCTCGACAAATTCGCGTAAAATATATAAATATTCCTGAAATATAACTAATAGGACAGTTCCTCTTTCTTTCATACAGCCGAAAAGGGCCCGGTCCATACCATAATAGACCGGACCCTCAATGAGCCTTATAATACTTTCAGGATTATATTATTTGTTTAATAATTTACCGAAGTATTTGATTGTTCTAACCATCTGGCTTGTGTAGGAGTTCTCGTTGTCATACCATGATACAACCTGAACTTCTGTTGTTCCGTTGTCCAGAGGCAGAACCATTGTCTGTGTAGCATCGAACAGAGAACCGTATGTCATACCAACGATATCGCTGGATACGATTTCATCTTCGTTGTATCCGAAGGACTC
>ERZ1643249.867-NODE-867-length-32150-cov-6.517838_pt1 | contig 32150 bp, 54 predicted proteins | sample MGYA00579263_ERZ1643249 | MGnify/ENA primary metagenome ERZ1643249 (study PRJEB29033, sample SAMEA4952264) | chicken gut metagenome | biome: Broiler Chicken; feature: Gastrointestinal Tract; material: Caecum | place: Ireland | collected 2018 | study: Broiler...
ATAAATCATATAAAAATTTTTTATAGTTACCCATTAAAATTTACACAAAAATTTTAAAAATGATTTTTTTTAAAATTTTAAAATCATAATATTTTTAAAAAAATAGTATTATTTTAATCAAATTTAAAAATATACTAAAAAAGTATATATAATCTAAATTATACATACTTTTAAAATGGAGGGGTATAATAAAAAGAATGTATAAGAGGGGGTATGATAACAACCACGCACCCAAAAAATACAAACAAAAGTTCGCCTGCACATCCAAAATCTCAATAAAACCCAAAAACCCGAAAAAACCTTACTCTCAAGACCAAAACAACTCCAAACACCATTATTTTAAAAACAATCGAAAAATCAAAGACAAAAACTTTTAAACCCGTTGAAAATAAAGGACAAACCAATACAGGAAAGATGAGATATGTTTTAAGATATAAAAAATACCGAATTAAAATAGACATAAAATATAATATTTAAAAACCTTGAAATTTCAGGAAATTTCCACGAATTATATAAAAACTCAGCAAAATATATATAAAACTCACTAAAATTCCAGAAAATTTCCAAAATCATAAAAAACAAAAAAATAACAGAATTCATTCTGAATTGGAGTGGTAATGGGGGGATATGATAAAAACTGAGACAATAAGAATGAAAAAAACAGAAGAGACAATAAAGATAGTGAGAAGATTTTCCAGTAAAAAAATCACACACATATATACATATATATACATATATACATATATTACATATTATGTTCGGTAAAAATACAAAGTTCTGCGGTAAAAATACAAAGTTCTGCGGTAAAAATACAAAGTTCTGCGGTAAAAATACAAAGTTTTTTAAAAATGGTATTGACATTCAATTTAAAATATGTTATTATATATATAAAGGAAGAAGGTGATTATGAAGTGTGAAAAAAGGAAGACCTTCAGTGTTAATACCTAGTGACAGAGAGTTTCTTTCAAACAAAAAGATATCTGATAGGCTATATGTATGGATATTATTAACTGGAGAGAGAATAGACACAGATATATATATAGACAAAATGCCAAGAAATGGATATAAATTAGTTGGAATTAATTATAGAACATTTTATAAAAGAATAGAAGAGTTAGTAGAAAAAGGTTATTTAGAAGAGAACGAATATAAATATAAAGTGTCTAAGATATCACATTTCAAAAGACTTATATATGAAGATATAATAGAGAAATTATATGAAACAAAAATAGACAACATAATCAAAGTGTATGTATATTTAAGTAGTTTATATGCACAATATGGAGACAGTGCATGGTTTACATATAATAGTATTTTAGAAGCAATAGGATATAATCATGAAAGAAACACAAGGAACCAAAATAAGATAAAGAACATATTAAATAAGTTAGAGGAGCTAAAATTATTAAAATACAGCAGAACTTATGAGAAAGGTCAAGAGTATTTAATAAAATTCAAAATATTAAATATAAGAGACAAATAAAGAAAGGGGGTTAAAATATGTTAGATTTTATATTTTGGGGATTTATGAATATAATAGGTAACATAGTAAAATTTATAATAGTATTTGGAATAATAGGTTTCATATTAATATTACCATTTTTATTAAAAGGTGGTTGGTTATTTGGACTAATATTATATGGATTTTTAGGAATATCAGTAGTAACATTTTTCATAGACCAGCACAATGCAGCAAATGAGAGATTTGAAGAAAAAATGAAAGAAAGGGAGAACAATAATGGTAAAAGAATATAATGGGGGTAGTATATAAAATGAGTAAAAATAAAGATATAGAAGTATTAAGAGATATGATTGATACATATGAAAGATGTTCTGAGCCAGGAATAGGAATGATTGTAGATATAGGTTTAGAAGAGAAAACAGTTAATTCTTTGATAAACATATGTAACTTAATAGAAGATTTAGAAGACCAATATGAAATGTTAAAATATAAGATAACTGATAAGATACAAGAAAGAAAGTTTGAATTACAGCAAGAGTATTTAGATTTTGAAGGAGATACAATATTAGAAACGCTAGAAGACTTATTAAAATAAGGAGAAAATTATAGAATGTTAAAAGAATTATTAGAAATAAGAAAAATAATAGGAACAAAAGATTTTATAATCATTTTATTTTTATCATTAGTAGAGTTTATTTTAAATTTGCCATATTTAATTATCAAATTAATATCATATCCTTTTTGGATTGTATATGATAAATATTTTGATTGTGTTAATTATTGGATTTGTTTCAGCAAAATACCAGCATTAAAAGAATATATAGATAAAATATGTAAAAAAATGGAAAGGGAACAGAGATATTATGAAATGGAAGTTAAAAGATAATATTGGGTTTGATAGGTTAAAAGATTTTAACTATGAAGAAGATACTGATAATTATATAAAAAGTATGAAAGATGGAGAGCATGAGATTAATATAGATAAAACCAATAGAGTAATTTATATTTATACAGAAATAAGTAAAAGATATGCACAGGAACATGAAATTAAAGATTTATTAAAATCAAATTTAGTAGAGAAAGTTGGTGTATAAATTATGTCTGATATTTGGTTAAGTCAATCTGGTAAGATAACTATAAACATACCAGAGATAGAAGAATTAACAAAGGCTATGAATAGAATAGCAAATGAGATAGAGAAATCAAACAATAAAAATGGAAAGCATTTAAAAATAGAGGGAGATAAATAATATGACTGAAGCAGATAAATTATTTAAAAATTTAGGATATAAAAAAACAAAAGAGATTTATGAAAATTTTACAGTAATAGTATATAAATCAGAAGATATTTCAGTTGAATTTACAAGTGATAAAGAAATAATATTAACTAATAAAAGTAATAATTATAAAAATGTAATATTAAATATAAAAGAATTAAAAGCAATAAACCTAAAATGTAAAGAATTAGGATGGAAGGAGTAGTTAAATTGGGAAAATATACAAATAATAAAGTAAACAATACGCCTAAATCTAAAAAAATAAAAAAAAGATTAGAAGAATTAGGTCATACAAATGTAGAAGTATGGTATGAAACTGTAAGAAATGGTTGTGAAATGTCTGGATATGAAGGCGGATGGGCATTTTGTAGTGGGAATGAAGAAGATGAAGAATATTTTGACCCTTGCTTAGGATATAATGTTGAAGAAGCTTTAGAGAGCATAGAGCAATATGATTTAAAGGGGGAGTAAAATATGTTATCAGAAGAAGATAAAAAAACTATTGAAAGAATAGAAGATGTTTTTTATCAAAATAAAGGGAAAGAAATAAATAGTTTTCAAAAGATAACTTTATATGAAGATGGGATATTAGATATTATTAGATTATTAAATAAATTTGAAGAATTACAAAAAGAAAACGAAGAACTAACAAGTGAAAATATTAGTTTATTCAATGATTTAGAACAATGGAAAAATTTAAATTATGATAAAAATAAAAGATTGTTAATAGCAAATAAACAGATAGAGTTAATGGCAGAATTTATGAATAGAAGGTCTTGGAAAGACCACCAGCTAAAAGACAAAGATTGTTATATATGTAATACAGAATATTCAAGTGATGAATGTGTGAATTGTATAAAAAAATATTTTGAAATAAAGTCAAATGATATCTTAAATAAATCTAATTAATAAAATAATAAGAAGGTGTTATATAATGAATAATAATAATCAATCCATAAAATTCTTTAAGAAGTTTATAGAAGAAGAAGAAAAAGAATTGGAATGGATGTATAAAGAAGATGAAGAATATTATAGAGATGAAATAGAACAGAAAGAACTATTAATTAATCATTGGAGAAATATCTTAGTTATAATAAAAAATCTAAAAGAAGAAATAGAGCAAAAAGATAATATAGTTAAACATATAATTAATAGACTTGAAATGGATACAGAAAGAATAACTAAGAAAATAAACGACAAAAAAGTTTTTCCTAATCATTTAGACGATTATAGTAGGTGTAGGTTGAGAGCATATAGAACTAAAACAAAAGAATTAAAAACATATATAGAAGAAAAATATTTTAAAATGGGAGAAGATATTTATGAAAATAGAAACAAAATATAATATTGGAGAAAAAGTGTGGATAGTTTATGAATGGAGTGGAGAAGTTGCGGTTTATTCTGATATAATAGATGGTTATACATATTCAGAAGATGGGTTAAGTATATGGTTAAAAAATTCAGATGTGTCAGATATGAAGGAAGAAGATTTAATATTATATGATGATTTAGAACAATTAGCAGAGAGAATAAAAGAGATAGATAAAAAGACCAATGAAAAACAGAATGTTAAGAGTAAATAGACCTTAAGAAAGTGGTGAGAACATGTGTGATTGTTTTATTATAAACAATTATATAAAAATAATAGGAAATACAATTTTTATAGAAGGAAAAGAATTGACTTGTATCCCTAAAGAGTTAAAAGAATTATTATTAGAGACTAATCCTAAAATTACAATAAATAATGATAAAATAATAATAAATGAATGGGAATATAAGAATGGTAAATTTAAAAAGACATTTAGGGGATATATACACAAATTTATATTATAAATGTTAGGAGTGATATTGTGAAAAATACAAAATACTTTGATAAAGAGATATATGAAATGGAGAATAAAATAAAACCAATTATTGTAATATTAATAGTATTTATTATTGGATTATTTTCTGGATTTGGAGTTGGTTATGTGGAAATTCATAATAAAGATAATTATATAAATATGATAAATGCTGAATTAGATAAATCTAATAGTAGTATAAATGAACTTGCAGAAGAAAATAGCAGGCTACAAACAATAATAAATAATTATACTATTCAAAGCAGGAGGTTAGATAACTAATGAATATTGATAATAAATTTTATGAAATTGGTTATACTAAAGTGGTAGAGCATAAATTTTCAGAACCAGAAAATGGAGAAATAACAGAATTAATTTTATATAGAGATGAAATAAAAGGACTAGATATACAATTTTGGAACGATAAAACTATAAGTAAAAGTTATAGTTATTCATATGATAATGCATGTTTTACAATTAAAGAAATAAATTTAGTTTTAGAAAAGTGTAAAGATTTAGGATGGTATAAAAATGGATGATAATGAATTAATATATAAAATTGAACAAATGTTAAGTAAAGAAACAACATATTATCCTTCTGGATTGGTTGTAGGTATTTCAGAAGAAGATGAAAAACTGATATTAGAATTATTACAAAAATATTTAAACTCTCAGTCAAAAATATCTAATTTAGAAGAAAAAATAAATAATTTAATAAAAGATAATATAAAATTATCTAAAATAAAAAAAATAAATCAATATGGAGAAGTAGAAAATATGTTCTTTATTACAAAAGAAAGAATAGCTACGATAGAAACAAATAAATATTTTATAGAAGTAGATAATGGAGAATACATAGATATAAAAAATATATATAAAGATTTAAAATCTAGTATATCAAAAGATAAAATAAAAAACAAAATAATAGAATTAAAAGATATTGCAAAGAGGATTGCTGGAACATATCAGTATGCAGATAGTGAAGATGATTTAAAAGAAAAGAAAAATAAAGTTATAGAATTAAGAACAAAAGCAGAGGCTTTAGAAGATATTATGAAACTAGGTGATAAAAATGGTAAATAATCCATATTTAATAAAAAGAATATGTACTAAAATAAAAAAAATAACAAAAAAGGATATTGATAAAGCAATGAAACAAATAGAAAAGGAAAGGGAAAAGACATATGAAAATAGAAATAATGAATAAGACAGATTTTATAAATCAATATAATGTTCCTACAGATGAACCAATAGATATGTTTCCGTTTACTGATTGGTATTTAGGATATGGATTAGGATGCTTTTATGTGTTTAAATTATGGGGAGACATAGAGTTAGAAAAGGAATATGTTATTACTACAGATATTATTCCTGAAAATGATATGGTTAAAGAAGTAGAAAAAAGATATAAAATTAGAGATAATAAAATATTTAGAATTTCTGATGATAGTGAGGTATAAAGTGGAAGAGAAAAAACTAAATAAAATCATAAATTTAAAAAATAAATATGATTTAGCAAGTAATATTACAAAACAATGGTTGGATTATGTATATGATAAAGACAGAGTAAGATATAGTGATGATTATTATACAGTTATTATAAAAGATACATATATAGGTGCAAAAGAATTAACAATACATTTGCCAACTGTAGTCTCAGCAATGGAAAAATATACAGAACAATTATATAAAACATATAAAGAAGAATTGGATAAAATATAGGAGGTTATATGAATTATTTAGAAAAAGAAGCAATAGAGCAACTAAAAAGCTGGAGAAAATATATAATAAATAACAGGACAAAAACTAATCAAGCAGATTATTTAGAATTATATATAGGTACTATTTTAAATTTAATAGAAAAACTTAAAAATGAGTTAGATAAAAAAGATAATGTAATTTTTAAAACATTTGCTATTGCAAATAATTGTTTATATTTTAATGATAGTGCTGATTATGGAACAGCTCTTTGGGAAATATTAAAGGAAACAAATCATAAGATAGCAGATAAACTTGATAAAGGTGAAGATATAGATTTAGATTATATAAAAATAAAATAAACAGGTGGTAAATTATGAAAAATAAAGAAATATTAGAAAAAATTTTAGAAAAAATAAAAAACACGCCAGATGATATTATATTAAAAGCGTTAGATGAAATATGTGAAGAAAATGAGAATTATGATGAAGATGATATTACAGAAGATGATATAGTAGTAAACATAAGTTTAAAAGAAATGTTTTCAATCTTATCTAATTGTATATTAAATAATACAGAAGCACCAAAATTTTATTATCAAAGACAAAATATTCATACTGGAATTCTTGAACTAGTAGAAATTTCAGAAGTTGATTTAATGGATAGTAGATTTAAAACAATAGATGGAGATTTTTCTGAATATGATTGGGAAAATAATAAAAGTAATATTTATATGATAGGAGAATATGTTAATGGAGAGTGCAGAAAAAGTAGATAAAATAGTTAAATGGATTATATTTCATACAGATGATAAAGCAGGAAGTATAAAAATTTCAGAAATTTTAGATGAATTATTGCATAGCATATATAGTTCAATTCACAAAGATAGATTAATAGAAAAAATAGAACATTATAAAAATCTTATAAAAGGATGTAAGCCTGATGAACTTATGATAATAGACTATTATGAAGATAGAATATTATTTTTAGAAGAACTAATAAAAGAAATAGATGAAAATTATAATTTTTATGTAGGAGATGAATAAAATAAGAGTGGTAGAAGTTCATGAAATTAGTGCAGGAGATATTTATAAAATATTAAAAGGGAGTGATAGTTTGGATACAGCTAAATTAAAATCTAAAACAGATGAAGTATATGAAATGTTAAATGATATTTGTGCGATTGGCGGAGAAGATGATAATGATTATATATTAAACAGAGAAGAAAGTATAAAATTTCAAGACATAGAAGATATAATAGATGATTTAAAAAGATACATAAAAGGAGAAAAGTATGATGAAGATGTTATAAAGACATACATAAAAACATTAATAAAATATATTGAAAGTGAGTAGTTATATTATGAATATTTTTAGTTTAGAAGGCATAGATTTTGATAACGCATTAGATACTATTATAGAAGAATTATTATTAAATGAAGATAAAAGAAAGGAGTTTTTTGCGGAATTAAATGATGGAAATATTAAAAATGGGTAATAAAACAAAAAAACAACAATATATAAAAAAATGTAGATATTGTAAAAGTGTATTGGTATATGATGAAGATGATTTATTCCCTGATATGGAAATGGATTTATGTATAAAATGTCCTGTTTGTGAAAATTATCTTATAATAGGATTATTCCAAAGAAAGTATAATCCAGAAAACATGGAAAAATAAAGAAAAATATTGGTTTTTAGAAAGGTTGTATTATGGATAAAGAAATTATTATAAATATGTTAGAAGATACAGATATAAAAAATGTATTAGGTATAGATATACAATTAGAACTAGAAAACAAGGACTGTGTCTCAATTCATTATATGAATGTTAACGGAGAATATAAAAACATGAAAAAATATATTAATAATAGTACAAGGAGATAGATAAAATGATTAATTATATAAATAATTTATATCAACAAGAAGTTGAAGATAATAAACAATTAAAAATATGGGTAGATAAATTAGTAGAGTATATATTGAAAAATTATTATAACAAAGAATTATTGGAAAAAGAAAAATGGATAGAAATGAAGAAGGATTTAGTAAAGAAAGTATGTTTAGAAGACAGTAATGATAATGTTAGTGAATTTGAAAAAATAGGATATAAAAGAAAAGAATTAGATTATATATTTTCAAGATTTTGGGAAGAATATGAAAATGAAGAGTTGGCAAAAACATTTGCTTTTAATACAGAATATAAAACTATTAATATAACTGATGAAAATGATTTTGGAGTTACAATGGATAAATTAAAGGCTATAAATGAAAAGTGTAAAGAATTAGGATGGATTTAGGAGTGATTTTATGGATGAGTATGTAAAAATAAAGTTAGATACTTATGATAGTTTTAAAAATTCTGAAAGAAAATTAAATGAAATTATTAATAGTATTAGTTATTTTACTAAATATTATGATAAAGATGATAACGAAATTGATATTAATTCATGGAAAATAATAACAGAAAGAAACAAATATAAATCTGTTAGTACAATTAATATTAATATAGAAAACATTTTAAAGATATTGAATTTTTGTAAAGATGATTTTGATGTTATAAATATAAATGGTATTAAAGGAGAATAAAATGATAGCATTGGCTTTTATTATAGAAATAATTGATAAAATTATAAGTGTGTTAGCTTTATGTTTTGGTATATTTTTTATACCATATAGTTTTTATGATTTTTGTATGTTTTTTATTGTTAAATTTAGATATTGGAGGAATAGATATGAAAATAGAAAAAATAATAGAAATGATTAGAGATGAAGATGTTCAAGAAGGAGATAAATTTAGAGTAAAGTCTAAAAATTATGGAGATATAGATATTATGTATAGAAATGATGTATTAGAAGAAGATGGAACAGATATTTTTGAGTTATATGAGTTTAGAGATATTATTTCATTTGATTTTGAAGAAGTTAAAACTATTTTACTAGATAATTTAGAATTAGTAGGAACTAATTTAAATAGAGATATAATTCTTGGTATAAAAGATGGGAATACACTAGAGATAATAAAATGGGACTATAATTTTGATAGTTATATAGTAGTTGGTTATTGGGAAAAAGATGAAATGGGGTATAATTTTAAATTTATAGGAAATAGATTTGAAGAAGTGGATGATTACGATTTGTTAGAATTAATTACTAATGGTCAAAAGATTTTAAATGAAAAATATAAAAATAATTTAGAAAACAATGTTAATTATTCAATAAAAGGTAATTACTATAAGGGGTAGATATTATGAAATGTAATAAATGTGGATATTTTCCTTGTATAAAAGAAGTTTGTAATTTAAATTTAGGTGAATGCAATGAAGGAAAGTCTAGTATAAGTATTTTTATGAAAAATGATAATAAAGGAGAAAAATATGAAAATACCAAATTATATTCCGATAGGATTTTGTAAAGGATATTCTAAAGATAAGTCTGAATGGGTTTATGGATGGCATTGGACAAAAGTTCCTTATGAATGCATGGCAGTAAATGAAAGTATACGCCATTATATAAGAGTTCAAAATAATCTTGATTGGGGATTAACCACTCAAGAAGATTATGAAGTAGAGCCTGATAGTATAGGTATATATATTGGGAAAAAAGATAAAGAAAGTAATCCAATATTTTTAGGAAATAAAGTAGAAATTATGGTTAGAGATAGATTAATGAATAATAATATAAAATTAGTAGGAATAGTATGTTATGAAGTTAATCAATGTCAATATGTAATAAAAACAGATAATAATTTTATTTATATGAATGATATTATTGAAATGAAGGTTATTGGAGATAAATATAAGCCAAAAACTGTTCATACTGTTAGTTTACATTTTAAGACAGAAGATATACATTATAAAGATATTTTAAATGGAATTAAAGATTATTATAATTTTTTTGGTGTTTATCCAAAAGAAATTGAACTTACAGACCAACAGTATAAATCAGTTATAAATGATAAAGAGTTTATAAATCTTATACAGTCTTTATCTATAAATGTTAAAATAAAAGATAAAGATTAATATTTATATAAGGGGTAATAGAATAAATGATTATTTTATTTGATATAAATAAAAATATGTGTAATGCATGGAGTAATGAATTTTATGGATGTAATGATGTAAAAATAATGAATATAGAACTTAGTAAATTAGATAAAGTAGATTATTTGGTTACGGCAGGGAACAGTTATGGTATAATGAATGGGGGAATTGATTTAGCTTTAAGAAATTTGATTGGAGTAGATTTACAAGATAGAATACAATGGAGTATTATTAGTAAATATAATAAATTATTTTTACCTGTAGGAGATAATATACTTGTATCTGGTAATGAAAAGTATAAGAATATCATATATGCTCCTACTATGGAATTTCCTAGATTAATTAATAAAGACAACATATCAAATATATTTTTTAACTGTTTAGTAAGTTCTATTGGTGGAGATATTGCATGTTGTGGTTTGGGTGCTCTAACAGGAGGAGTTCCTGTAGAGATAGTTGCAAAAGAAATGAAAATAGGGTATGATAAATTTAAAAAAATAAATTAAGATAGGTGGTAAGATATTTTGGAAAATTATATATATATAGATAAAGAAGAAATATATAATATATTGTCTGATTGTGGTTTAATGACTATGTATTCTAAAGAGTATGGTTCTTTAGAAATGTTAGATGAAGATGAAATTATGGAAACATTTTTACCAAATTTAATTGAATATATTAATGATAATATAGATGAAAAAATAATGTTAGTTTAGGTATTGACATTTGATATAAAATATGATATAATATAAAATATAAGGGAGGTTTTGTAAAATGAAAGAACAAACATTTATATTAAAAATAATTTTTAATAACGGGATGGATGATAAGATTATAAAATTAAATTCTGCTTCTGTAAAAGAAGTAGAGAATGCTTTGTTAGAGAAAGATGAAGGTAAATTAGCTAAAGAATGTTTTTCAAAAATTTATGATATAGATGGCAACATGCATAATATAGATTATGATACTGTAGAAGGTTGTCTTGTTTTTGAAGAAAAATAACTTGTCATACATCTTGTTAGGTGTATGGCGGGGTGAGAAAAAAATGTGTGAAGAAAAAAATATTTTTGTGTGCAAACAATGTAATTTCTTTTTAAATAGTTGTGAGTATTGTATTTTAAATAGTGAATATAAGGATACAGAAAAAGAGGAGTTAAAAAATGTTAAAGATAGTAGAATTTATAAAATCTAATAAAGATTGGGAAAATATATTAACTAAGAAACCATATTCATTAAAAATTTCAAGAGATAATGGATTTATAATGTTTAAATATGACCAAATAAATTCAGATTTCAAATTAGATATAGTTAAAGAAGCAAGAGGATTAATATTAAAAGATTATTCTTTTGAAGTTGTTTGTTATCCATTTACAAAGTTTTTTAATGTAGATGAAATATATGCAGATGATATAGATTGGAATTCTGCTGTGGTTCAAGAAAAAATAGATGGTTCGTTAATTAAATTGTGGTGTGATACAACTGATTTTCCTAATACATGGTATGTTTCAACTAATGGGGTTATTGATGCATTTAAGTGTGAAATACAGAATAGTTTATCAAAATATAATACATTTGGTGAGTTGTTTATGTCTGTATTTGATAATACATTACTTACAGAATTGAATAAAAATTATACATATATGTTTGAATTGGTGTCTCCTTATAATAAAGTTGTTGTTGATTATCCTATTACTGATATCTATCATATAGGAACTAGAGACAACATATCTGGAAATGAATTAAATTGTGATATAGGTATACAAAAACCTAAAATTTTTGATTTAAGCACAGAGGAAGAAGTTAAAAATGCAGCAAAAGAATTACCTTTTAACGAAGAAGGATATGTAGTAGTAGATAAATATTATCATAGAGTAAAGATAAAGTCTCCTGCATATGTAAATGCTCATAGATTAATAAATAATCATAATGTTAATAAAGAAAAAGTTTTAGAATTAATTTTAGAAAATGAACAAGAAGAGTTTTTGTCTTATTTTCCTGAATATAGAAATGATTTTAAAAGAATAAAATCCCAATATAATAAATTAAGAAGTGAACTATGTAAATCTGAAAAAATAATAAGAAAAATAATGAAAAAATCAGCAGATAGAAAAGATTTTGCTCTTTCTCTATATGAAAGAGTTCCTGAATATATGAATATGGGATTTTGTATATATGATAATAAAATTACAAATTATGAAGACTATTTAAGTAAAATGAAATCTAAAGATATAATAGAAAGGATGGAAAAGTATGAATAAGTTTTATATGCTAGTTGGTCTTCCAGGTTCTGGTAAATCTACTATAGCAAATGAGATAAATGGTATGATTTTTTCTTCTGATAAACTAAGAAAAGAATTGTGGGGAGATGAAAGTATTCAGGGAAATAATAATGAACTTTTTAAAGAACTTCATAATAGGATAAAGAGTTCTCTAAAAGAAGGGGAAGATTGCATATATGATGCTACTAATATTAATGCTAAAAGAAGAACAGCTTTTTTAAATGAAATAAAACATATAGACTGTGAAAAAATATGTATATTTGTTGTAACTGATTTTGACCTATGTGTTGAAAGAAATAATTCAAGGGATAGAAAGGTGCCATATGAAGTTATAAAAAAAATGTATTTATCTATTGATGTTCCACAGTATAGAGAAGGTTGGGATAAAATTATAATAAAAAGAAATCTGATAAAAGATAAAGATTATGATATATTTAAATATATGGATTATTTAAACACAATAAATCATGACAATCCTCATCATTTATTAACTATAGGTGGTCATATCCAAGCAGTTACAAGACATATAATAAATTCTTATAAATTAATTTTTGCTGGAGATATAGATAGGTTAAAAAAAATAACTAAGGCAGCTTTTTATCATGACATAGGAAAAGATTTTACAAAAACATTTATAAATAAAAAAGGAGAAGAAACACCGATAGCACATTATTACGGTCATGAACATGTTTCTGCTTATATGTATTGTATTTATGAAAATCAAGAAGATTTTGATTTATATGTTGCAGATTTAATTGGATTGCATATGAGAATGTTTTCTCATAATGGTGATAGAGAAAAGGCACAAGAAAAAATAAAAAAACTTGTAGGAAAAAAGGAATTTGAAGATTTATGTATATTAAATGAAGCAGATACAATTTGTAGTTAGGAGGAATATTTTTGATTATATTAGGTTTATTATTTTTTATTTTTATTATGGTAATTGCTGTTTGTTTATCTGGATTAATTTGTTGGGGTGTTGTAAATGGCATTTTGTTTTTGTTAGGAATGGGGACTACTTTTACATTCCTACAAGGTATTATTTTAGCTCTTATTATATGGGGAATAAAAACACTTATTAAAGGAGTAATTAATATAAAAATAGAAAAATAAAATATTAAGATAGGAATGGTTTTATGAAGGTTGTATTAATTTCAGGCAAAGCACAATCAGGTAAAGATACATTTGCTACATTATTTAAAAATTATGCGGAGCCATATGTAGAAAATGAAAATAAAAGAGTTTTAATTATAAGGTATGCTGATATGTTAAAATTTGTTTGTAATAAATATTTTAATTGGAATGGAGAAAAAGATTTAAAAGGTAGAACATTATTACAAACAATTGGTACTGATATAGTAAGGAAAAATAATCCCGATACATGGGTTAACTGTGTAATTGAACTTGTAAAGGGGTTACAAAGTTTATATGATTATGTATTAATCCCAGATACTAGATTTCCTAACGAGATTTCAAAGTGGATGGGTTCTGGTATAGATTATGTAACTGTAAGGATAGAAAGATTAAATAGTGATAATACACCCTATGTAAATAATTTAAGTATAGAACAAAAAAATCATATTAGTGAAACTGCCTTAGATAATTATATTTTTGACTATACTGTATATAATAGAAAATTATTTGATTTAAACAATGATGTAATAAGAATATATAATGAAGTGGAGAAAATGTAATGAAGAAAATAAAATTAATAGATTTTTTAGAATATGTAAATTTTAGAGATAGTGATTATAACAATGAAGAAAGTACAAAAATAATAAGAATATATTACCCAGAAAGTCCTAATTCTAATAAATTTGATAAAGATATGTATTTTGAGTTTGGAATTTACGATTATAGTTATGATACAAGAAAAAGAATTATTTCAACTATAAATCCACAGATATTAAACTATTATGTATATGAAGTTGGAGTAAATTCTGATGATTGTTTAGAAATATATGTTGAAACATTGGATTATATAGAAGATATAAATTTAGATTTTTATGATTATCCATTGGATGGATATAATGATACAGAAGAGATTACTATTCCTAAGATATATGTATGTTCTCCATTAAAGGGAGATTTCAAAAATAATGTAGAAAGGGCTAAAAAATATTGTAGATTTGTAACATTAAAAATAGGTGGAATACCAATTTGTCCACATATTTATTTTACTAGATTTTTAAATGATGATAATAGTGCAGAAAGAGAAATAGGAATTGAATTAGGATTAAGACTTTTAAAAGATTGTGATGAGATGATTGTTTTTGATAAATATGGTATCAGTGAAGGAATGCAAAAAGAAATAGAAGTTGCTAAAAGTTTAAATATACATATAATTTATGAAAGTAAAGAGGTGTTTAATTTATATGAAGAAAAATAATTACACTTATGAAGATGCTTGGAATTATATTATTACAATGTTAAATGGTGCAATTACAGTAACTGATTTAATAAGCATATCAAAATTACAAGATATCATGTATAAATTAGAAAACAGGATTGATAATTACAATTAAATAAGAAAATATTTATAAAAAAATAAGCATTTATTAGTTCTAGTTTGATAAAAAATCATAGATATTTTGTTAGATAGTTTAAATGCGTATAAGTCATTGATAAAGTAGGAGGTCTTTTTGTGAAAAATAGAACAGGAAGAAAACTTTTAGAAAAAAGATATGGAAAAGGATGCTTTATGGAAAGAGCAGGTATTAGAGAAATAACTCCAGGTCAAGAAGTACAATTAAGAAAAATTACTGGATGTAAAAAGTTGAATAGAAATATAAGTTACCACCATATAAAACCAAGAAGTGAAGGTGGTAAAGTGACTATAGAAAATGGAGCTAATCTTGCAATTTATAATCACGAATGGTTAAACCAGCAACCAAAAGAAGTAGTTGATGATGTAAATAATAAACTAAGAAAATTTAAGAGAGATATAGATATTGCTAGGTTATCTATAGGAGATAAATCTATTGATTTTGATAGTTTGGGTTCTTTTAAGTTAGAATATGATTTTGATGATTGTATTGTAATACCTGCTTATACAATGACTAAAGACGAATGGAAAGAAAAGAAAAAGTTTAATAGAGCTAAACAAAAGAGAGAAAATATGAAACTAATAGATGAAGAATTATACAGGTAAAGGGTGAAATGCCAAATGCAGAAAATGCAACAATTTTATGTTTTAAAATTTAATTCTAGTAGACTACAAAAAGATAATTATAATATAAATATAAATATGAAAACAGCTAGAAAAAATGATGAGCTAATTGCTCTTGGAGACAATCAAGTTTTAAGGTCAATTAGAAAAATAAAAAATAAAGATATTGATTTTGATTTAATAAATAATTTATTTAAAGAAAGAAGAAAGTTAACCAGAAGGAAAGATAGCTTAAAAAATAAAAAAAGAATATTAGAAATTGATAAAGATATAGATAATTTGTTGTTTATTCCTGAATATATATCTGTTGTTATAGAAAAACATTCTCATTATAAACATATGATAAACCATAAGTTTATAGTAAATGGTAAAAAATATGTTAGACTTTTATGTGGTGCAGGGAATGCAAGAAGAAATACTGTTTTTTTTGTACAAGAAGATATTTATGAGCAGTTAGACAAAATATTATGTAACGGTCATAAAGATTTAAAAATCACAGAAAGCAAGTATAATGCATATTATGCTCTGTCTAATAGTGCAACATATAATGTAAGAGAGCCAAAAGTTTGTGTTGTACCAGATTTAGAAATAAAAATGAAGAAAACAGTAGATTGGATAGAAGAACATAAAATAAATGATGAAATTATAGAAGCAGAGAAAGAACTTAATTTTAATTTATGGGATGGTATGGGGATATGTTCTCCTGAATTAGCTGCTGAGTGGGCAGAGGATTTAGAATTAGATTATATTCCTTCTTCATTTTGTATAAGAAATTATTTTGTAAAAGGTATGGTATGTGTATTTGATTTTCATAAATTTTCTAAAGAGATAGCAAAAAATAACATTATAAAAGATTTATATGGTAATGAAGTAAATGTGGACAATATAGATATGATAATTACTGAAAGCCAATTTAAATTATGGAAAGGATATGATAACTGGCAAGATTATATTGATTGTTGCAAAAAGAATGATGGTAAATGGGGTGTTACTAAATTTAGTCCTAAAAACGATAAAACATCTGTTTTTACTAATTATCAATTTTTACAAGTTTTAAATTTAGATACTGATGAAAAAATTGCAAATTTATGTAATCCTACGGTAGAATGGTTGTCTAAGATTACTAGTCAAAATTCTGATTATACTTTATTATATTTATTAGGAAGTTTATGTGATACGGATTTAAATAAAATGCCTAAAGAAGATTTTATGAGTATTTTTAATTCTTTAGAACCAATTGTAAGAGCTTTAATTTTAAATAGAGATTTAATAAATGATACTTATATAAAATCTAAATTAGCAAGATATTTAAATACAAAGATAGAAGAAAGTTATATTGGTAAATTATTAGTAAATGGAAATTTCCAAACTATGTTATCAGACCCATATGGTTTGTGTGAGCATATTTTTGGATTAGAAGTTAAGGGATTATTAAAAGAAAATGAGCACTATAGTAAATATTGGAATAATAGAAATGTTAATACTGTTGTGGCAATGAGAGCTCCTTTAACATGGAGAAGTGAAAGTAATATATTACACTTGATAAGAAATGACAAAATAGATGAATGGTTTAAATATATAGATAGTGGTATTGTTTATAATATTTGGGGTTGTGATTGTATGTTACATGCAGATAGTGATTTTGATGGAGATTTAGTATTTACAACAGATAATCAAACAATGATAGAAAATGTAATACCAGGAAATCCTATTACTTATCAAAAAAAACCAACTGAAAAAAAATATATAAATAAAAATGATTTATATAAAGCAGATTTAATGTCTTTTGATAGTAAAATAGGGTATATTACAAATTGTTCTACTACTTTATATAGTATGTTGCCTATGTTTGATAAGGGGTCTAAAGAATATAATGAAATTATAAATAGATTAAAAATATGTAGAAAAGAGCAAGGAAATCAAATAGATAAAGCAAAAGGACTAGTAGTAAAGAATTTTCCCCAACATTGGACAAATTGGACTAATCCAGAAAAAGAAAATAGTTGTTTTTCTAAAGAAGAAGCCAATTTTTATAATAAGTTAATTATAGATAAAAGACCTATGTTTATGAAATATTTGTATCCTACATATAAATCTAAATATAAAGAACATTGTAATAAATATGATTATTTATGTTATAGAAAATTTGGTATGTATATGAATGAATTAATAAAGTTGTCTAATAAGACACCAGAACAAAAATTATTGGTAGATAATTTTTATAAATTTAATCCTTTATTAGACACAGATTGTACAATGAATAACATATGTAAATATATGGAAAAAGCTATAAATGAAATTAAGATAAATGTAAAAAAACAAAATCCAGATTATATTTTTGATATATTATTTAATAAAAATATAGAAATTACAGAAGAACAATTAAAAGAAATGGAAAAAGTATATAAGACATATAGAAAGAGTAAAAGTAAGTCTAATAATATAGAATTGTATAATGAAGAAGGAATGGATAATATAACTTGCAATGATGTAGATTTTAAGACATTAAATTTTGATTATATTAGTGATGATATACAAAGATTAGCAAATCTTGCTGTTTATATTAATTATTATTTATATCCTAAATCTTCTAAAAACTTTTGTTGGGATTTATTTGCAGAAGGTATATTATTAAATATATATGATAATTCTAATAAAACTTTTACAATTCCTATATTAAATAAAAATGGAGATATTAATTATATGGGTAAAACATATCATAATGAAAGGATAGATATAGAGTGCCAATAATATTTGATGAATATGAACATGTAAAGAAAATGTTAGTAAGTGGTTTTCAAACTTCTAATAATAATAAGTTTGAATTGCAATTATTAGCTACATATTTAAGGAATGAAGGTTTATCAGATAAACAGATAGAATTAGAATTACATAATTTTTCTAAAAAATATTTAAATAATTATAATAAAGTAAAATATTACAAAATAATAGATGAAAAAGTTAAGAAGAGTAAAAAGTTTATTTTAAAAAGAGCATATCCAGTAAATGTTACTCAAAATGAGTTAAATACCATATTAAAAGAAGATAACTATAAATGTCAAAAATTAATGTTTGTATATTTAATTTTGGCTAAATACTATATGAGTAATAATCATACTTCTAAGTATTATGTTTCTTGTAAGGATAATGATATATTTAAGTTATGTGATATGTATGTAAGAAAACAAGACAAAATGGATTTGATGCATTATTTAACAAAAAGGGGTTATATAACCCCAACATTAAATATGAGTTCTATAGTTAATTATATAGATGATAATGATGATATAGTTATGTCTTTGAAACCAGATTATGATATGGTTTATTATTTTGAAAGATATTTGGGTGGTATCTTTATTAATTGTGAGATATGTGGAAAACTTGTAAAGAAGACTAATAACAGGATAAAATATTGCAAAGATTGTGCAAAAAAAGTAAAAAACCGAATTTAGAAAAGTCGTATAATTGTTGGTATTGTTGGGTTTGCACTAAATGTGCTTATAAATCTTATATGGATAGGGTTTATAGCAGGGTAGAGCAGTGGTCAGCTCGTCTGGTTCATATCCATTCCCCGCTACCATAACAACTGGGATTAGTGTTTAATGGTTAGCACAGGGCTTTTGGGAAGCTCTAGTATCTGTTCAAGTCGGATATCCCAGACCAAGAATGCCTTTTTAGTTTAATTGGTAAAACACCGCTCTTGTAAAGCGAAAAAATCTGTTCAAATCAGATAAAAGGCTCCAGATTTTTTATAGAAAGGAAAATTATATGAATGTTAAATATTTAAGAAAAGAAAATGAAGAAGATTTAGATTATGCTATGAGATTAATTGAAATAAAAAAAGAAGAAAGACCAGATGATTTAGACTGGTCAGATATTAATGATTTATTAGGTCTTAGTCTAAATAAAGATAGTTTAAGAAAATCTCAGGATACTATTTTTGGTGGTTTATCTGTTTATAAGCAGATGAAAAAAAGAGATATATGTAATTCTAATAGTAATTACAAAGAAGAGATAGAAACACAATTACAAGAATTAAAAAAGGAAAGAACAAAGTTGTCTGATGAGAGAGCTGCATTAAACAGAAGGCTTAGGAAAGAAGCAAGGAAAGAAGACTTGTATAGTTTGGCATTAGAATGTGCTTCTATTATTCAAGATAAAAATGAAATAAATGTTGAACCATTATCCAGAATAACCGAACCTGAAGATAAAGTTGCAATATTGACATTAAGTGATTTTCATTTTGGATTAGAAATAAATGAATTTAATAATGTTTATAATATTAGTGTATTTGAAGATAGGTTAAATAAATTACTTTCAAAGGTTATAGAATATATAAATTCAAATAAGGTAAAAGCATTATATGTATTAGGATTAGGAGATTATTTAAGTGGAATTATTCATACTACTGTAAGAATAGAAAACAGAGAAGGAATAGTTCAACAAGTAGTAAAAATATCAGAATACTTATATCAATTTTTAGAAATTTTAGGAAATTGTGTAGAAGTATTTTATTATGATATTACAGATAATCATGGAAGAGTTTTTTCTAATAAAGATGAAAATGAAAATGAAGATAATTTTTCTTTATTTGTAAGATGGTATTTAGAAGCTAAATTTTCTAATTCAGATAGTGTACATATTATGCAAAATTCTTTTAGCAATGAGATAGGAACAATACAAATTTATGATAGAAACTATGGATTTACACATGGTCATAGAGACAAAATAACAGAAATTGTACAAAATATAAGTTTAATGACAAAGACATTTTATGATGCTATATTTATGGGTCATTGTCATCATTTTGAAGCTAATGAAGTGCATGGAACATATGTATATGTAAATGGTACATTTTCAGGGACTGATGCTTATGCTAATAATATCAGAAAAACAAGTAATCCATCTCAAAATGTATTTATTATAAATCCAACAGAAGGTATAGAATGTCAATATTTGATAAAGCTATAATTAGGAGTTGATTTAAAGTGAAATTACATCTAAAAAAGATGGTAACAAAATTTATTTCCATCTTATTGTGTGTCTCTATATTAAGTGCAAATATGTTTTTATATTTACCTAAAAATAATATAGTAGATACGGCTAAATCATATAAAATCACACAAGAAGAAACAAATATTATAGATAGTCATATAGAAGTTTCTGATAATTCAGATAACATAAAAGTTACTTCAAGAGGTGGTATAGACAGAAAAAAAGAAGAAAAAGAAATTGTTAAGTATGAATTATATGAATTTATAATAAATAATTGTACTTATTTATATTTTGATAATTTAGAAAAAGCATATTTACAAAAAGATTATTTATTAAGAAATACAGAAAGTGTAACAGTAAATATTAATACTATTATTACTGAAAATATAAATATTTTATCAGAAGAATTTACTATAAATAATACTATAGAAAATTATATATTAAAATATAAAAAACCTAGTAGTTGTTTCCCTACAATTTCAACTAATGTATCTTCAACATATGGTGCTAGACCTAGTAGAGGAGATTTCCATAGTGGAATAGACATAGCTGGCAATTATGGAGATAATATTTATGCATATAAAAGTGGAAAAGTAATAAAGGTGCAATATTCTAATGTTAGTTATGGTAATATGGTATTAATAGAACATGACAATGGTATGAAAACGAGATATGCTCACATGAGTTCAATAATAGTAACTAATGGACAGTATGTTTCGTGTGGAGATACTATTGGGTATATGGGTTCTACAGGAAACTCCACAGGAAATCATTTACATTTTGAGATTATTTTAAATGGTAAGACTGTAAATCCTTATAATTATATATTTTAGTTATAAATAGCTTATTTTAAATAGGCTATTTTTTTATAGAAGGAGTATGATAGAATATGGCAAGAAAAAAAACAACTAAGAGAGCTGTAAAAAAGAAAGAAGAAGAATTAATACAATGTACTTCTTGCGGAAAGTTTAAATCAAGAAGTGATTTTTATATAAGTTATAATGAAATGCATAGTAGAACTGGTGTTTTGCCATATTGTAAAGTTTGTATAAAAAAAATGTGCAACGATAAGTTTGGTAATATGGATAAAGAAAAAACACTTAGAATGTTAAGGACAATAGATAGACCTTATATTCATTCTATGTATCAAAAAGCAGCTGAAAAAGGTGGAGTTAATGCTGTTGGTACATATCTAAGACTTATAAATCTACAACAATTTAGAGATATGAAATGGATGGATGGGGATTTAGATATGTTAGATGATAATTTATCTAATATAAAACCACCAATTACAGAGATAAAAAATGTGGAACCTATACAAACTGAAATAGAAAAATTTGATAAATTTGAAGTCACAAATGAGATAATAGCTTTATTTGGTACAGGATATACAGATGAAGAGTATTATCATATGTGGAATAAATATCAATTTTTAAGTGCTAATTATACAGAACAAACTAATATGCATACGGAAGCATTAGTAACTTATGTTAGATATAAAGTAAAAGAAGAAATGGCTGTGTCACAAGGTAAGGCTACAGAAGCTAAGACATGGGGAGAATTAGCAATGAAACAAGCTGAAAGAGCCAAAATAAATCCAAATCAGTTTAGTAAGGCTGATTTACAAGGTGGATTAACAACAATTGGAGAAATTGCACAAGCTGTAGAACAAAATGTAGATATAATACCTGTTCTTCCACAATTTAAATATAGACCTAATGATGCGGTTGATTTTTGTATATGGAATTATATAAATTATGCGAGAGACTTAGAAGGAAAACCTTTAGTTGAATATGAAGATGTATATAAGTTTTATGATAAAATGAGAGAAAACTTTATAACAGAAACAGGAGACCCTTATGGTATATTTGATGGAGACCCTACTTTAGGTAACAGAGATAAAGTAAAGCAGTTTATTAAATTACCTGATGAATACTATGAGGAAGGTGATGAATAGTGGCTTATATAAAAAATTTTGAAACAGAAGAACACAAACATAATAGAATGTCACAGGCACCAAAAAGCAATTACGAACCATGGGATAATCCAACGGTAAAATCAACTAATAGTAGACAAAAAAGTTTTTTTGAAACTCATATTAAACAATATACAGAATTTATAAGCTGGGCAAGGTGGTATCCAGACTTATTTTTAGATTTATTAAAGCCAAAAACAGGTGGTATAAATTTACATTTTGACCAAAGAGTTTTTTTAAGATGTATATGTAGGTTTGTAAGTATATATGGAGTGTTTCCTAGAGGATGGGGAAAATGTGTTTGTGGGGATACATACTTATTTACAGATAAAGGAACAATACAAATAAAAGATTTATTTGATTGCAAAGAAAATGGTATAGAAGATTATACACCAAAAATAGATTTAAGTGTTATAAATAAAGATAGTGAATATGAAAAAATAGACAGGGGTGTTTATAATGGCTATAAAAACACAAAAAAGATAAAAACCAATTATGGTTTTGAATTAGAATGTAGTAATAACCACCCTATAATGATAGAAAAACAAAATGGAGAAATAGATTATGTTTTAGCACAGGATTTAAAATTTAATGATAAGGTATTAATATCTACCAAGAATGATATTTGGGGTAATGAAATAAAATTAAATATAGATAAAAATAAAATTAGGGGTAGAAAAGAATTAAATATACCTGAATATTTAGATGAGGATTTGGCTTTGATAATTGGATATATAATAGGTGACGGTTGTATGTCAAGAAAAGATAAAGTCATATTTTCTAATATTGATGAAGATATTTTAAATAATTATAAATCTTATGCGAATAAATTAAATATAGACTTAAAAAAAGAAAATAAATATGATTATGTATTGTATGGATTAGGTATAAGAGATTTCTTTTATCAATTAGGTTTTGATTATATTAAATCTGATAAAAAAGAAATTCCAGAATGTATTATGAAAGCACCTAAAAATATAGTTATAAAGACATTGCAAGGTATATTTGATACTGATGGTAGTGTAGAAAGTACAGGTGAAAAAGTTTCAATAACAAGTAAATCAAAAAAACTAATACAACAAATACAATTATTATTATTGAATTTGGGAATAATTAGTAGTGTTAAAGTTAAAATTAATAAAAGATATAATCATACATTCTATGTTCTAAGGATATATAGTCAAAATATTGATAAATTCAAAAAAATAATAGGTTTTTCTTGTAAAAGAAAACAAGATGTATTAGATGAAATTTCAGGTAAAGTTAGAATAATAGATAAGAATAAATATAAAGAAAATTATTTTTTAGATGAAATAGTAAATATACAAGACAGTAAAAATCATGTTTATGATATAAGTGTTCCAAATACTCATTCTTTTGTATCTAATGGATTTATTAGCCATAATACATGGGGTGAAGTAATTTCTATGTTTATTATAGCAATTCTTTATCCTGGAATAACTATGTCATTAACAGCACAAACGAAAGCAAATGCAGCAGAATTATTAAAAGATAAATATGATGAAATTATTAGACAATATCCATTGATAAAAAATGAAGTCTTAAAACCAAGAATAGCAAAAGATGATTTTGAATTGACATTTGTTAATGGGTCACGAATAGATGTATTAGCTAATGCACAATCAAGTAAAGGACAAAGAAGAAATAGAATACAAATAGAAGAAAGTGCATTAATAGATAATGTTACTTTTGAAGATGCTTTAAAACCTATTGTAGAAATTGGTAGAACAACTAGGGGTAAACTAGGAGTAATAGACCCATTAGAATTAAATCAACAAATCAATTTTTTTACAACTTCTGGATTTAGGGGTTCAGATGAATGGGCGAGAAGTGTTCAAATGTATAAAGATATGGTAGACTTAAAAGGAGAAATAGTCTTAGGTTCTGGTTGGATGTTAGGATGCTGGATGGGAAGAGGTTCTAATAAAAGTCAAATATTAAAAAAAAAGAGAGACACTGGTTCAGTAGCATTTGCAAGAAACTATGAAGAAAAGTGGGTTGGAGCAGTTGATAATCAATTAGTTGATATAAAAAAATTATTAAGAACAAGAGTATTAACTGAGCCAATATTAGAAGACATAGAAAATAAAAGGGAAATAATATTAGGTGTGGATGTGGCACGTTCAGCTAATAATGCTAATAATAAAACCATTATTAGTGTAGTAGAAGAACACCATGCAAGTAATGGACTTATTAGGCAATTAGATTTAATAAATATGTTTTTAGTATCTAATCAATTAACGTTTAGTGCACAAGCATGTTTGGTAAAGAAAGTTCAAGCACAATACAATGCTAAAGTTGTTGTGGTGGATACAAATGGTTTAGGAAGTGGTTTAAGAGATGAGTTGTTAAGACCAAATGTTGATGTAACTACTGGAGAAACTTATGAACCATGGGATGCAATTAATGGAGAAATAAGGTCTGAATATAGAGAAGCAATTCCTATGTTATTTGCATTAAATTCACAGAATAAAGATGAAACAAAAAAAGATGGAAGAATTAATAGCTACGCTATAATTAATTTTATTGATTGCGTAGAAGGTCAAAAATTAAGATTACTAGAAGAGCGTAGAGATAATAATTTAAATTTATCTGATATGGATGAAGTAAGAAGATTTGTTCCTTTTGAACAGACTAATGCTTTGGTTGAAGAAATCTCTAATTTAAAATTAAAACATTTAACTAATGGAGAAGTGACTGTAGAAAAAGTATTAAGTAAAATAGACAAAGATAGATTTTCAAGTTTAATGTATGCATTATGGTGGGCTATGACTTATGACAATGTATTACAAACTAATAATCAAGATTTAATTATGACAATAGCAAAAATGAATAGCCTTGGAATGAGGAGAGGAAATTCATTAAATAATTTATTTAGATAAATTGGAGGTGGAAAAAGGTTGAGTAATAAAAAAAATAAAAAAAATAAGTCAGCAACACAAAGAATGGCAACAGAAGAGCAAATTCAAACACTAAAACAATTTGTAAAAACATATTCTGCTGATTTATCAAAACAATTAAGAGAATTAAATTTAATAACTCAGATTTCTAGTAACAGAGGTCAATATAATCCAATTTTATCTGAACAATATATTAATGATATTAATTTCAATCCAGAAAAGGCTAGTTCAAATGAAATTCAAAAATGGCTAATGTCTCCACAATATTATGATAATAATATTAGACATTTAAGTCAATATTTAGAAAGTGCTGTTGGTCAATATGGTAGAGCAATTTGGTTTTTAAACACAGAAAAATCATTTAATTATATATTAACACCAGCAGATGCTAATAACAAAGATTATATTGATACTAAAGAATATATGAATAGTTATATAACAGCATTAAATACATTAAGAAAAATGAATATAAAATATCAATTTCCAAAAATGGACTTACAAGTAATGGAAGATGGAGTTGGTTTTTATTTTATACAAGAAACAGATGATACTATAACATTTTTACAATTACCAACAGATTATTGTTATATTACAGCACCATGGACTTATGGTTGGCTTTTTGCAATAGATTTAACTTTTTTTGATAGATTGGTTGGTATGCCAGATATGTTACCTGAATTAACAGAGGCATATAGGGTGTTTGTTGAAAAAAGAAAAGCTGGATACCAAGGAGAAGAATTAGCACCATTTCAATATTATAATTTACCACCAGAGAAATCTTTTTGTATAACATTTAATCCTAATAGAGCTGATAAAATTCCACCTTTAAGTGGAGCAATGGGTGCATCATTAGATGTATTAAGTTATAGAGATTTATTAAAGAAAAAGTCTGTTTTAGATTTATGGAAGCTAATAGCAATGAAAATACCAATTGATAAAAATACAAATAAAATGCAAATACCTTATGAAGAAGCAGCAGAATTAATTTCTATGATAAAAGAACAAATGCCTGAAAACATTGTAGCATTTGCAACTCCTTTTGAAGCTCAAGAGGTTGCCGCTAATCAAGTAAATACAATGGATAAACTAGTAGATTTAGGAGATAACAATGTATTTAGTGCTTTGGGTATGGGGTCTGCTATGTTTGGTAAAGATAATAAAAACGCAGGTCAATTAAAAATATCTTCTCAAATATCTTTTGATTATGCTGCAACACATATGTATTCACAATTTGCTAATTTAGTTAATTGGATAATTATGCAAAAAACTAGAACATATAAATGGAAAGTGTCATTTTTTGGGAATAAACTAGATAAAGATAAAGAAATAGATACAGCATTAAAATTAGTGACTACTTCTAACTATCCTGTTGAATATTTAATGGCAAATACTGGTTTTGAACCATTTGAAGTGCAAAGTTTTGTAAATTGGGCAAATAAATTAGATTTAAAATCAAAAATGAAACCTTTACAATCAATGAACACTATGTCAAATAAACCAGGAAGTGAAGGTGGAAGACCAGAGAAAGATATATCAGATATGCAAGATAGTGGTGAAAAAAGTAGAGAATACAAAGAAAATAGGGTAGGTGAGAAATAGTGTTTATAGAGAATACAGCAGAATTAAAAGATGTAAAAAAATATACATGCGGTTCTCCTAATCTTTGCAAATTTTTAGAGCAACATGAATTAAAGCCAATTTATTCTTATCAGTTAAGCAAAGAAAGAAATAGCCGTACAATGTGGGTTTTTATTATGACACCAGAATTGTCAGCTTTATTAACTGAATGGTCAAATAATAAACCTAGTAATAAAGTCATATAAGGTGGTGATAATATAAATGTTGATTTCTGAAGAGACTATAAAAAAAGTAAATTTAATCATACAAAGAATGTTTACTCATAATAGGTCTTGGGATAGATTTTTAGCTTATTCAGCTACAGAATGGGCTTTTGACCATTTTAATGATGTTTTTCATCAAGGATTAGCTCATTTATATCCATTATTAGCTGATGTTGCAGGAGATATATTGTTAAGATATAATGTTGCTCCTGAATATTATGAAACTCCAAGAGATAGCAGAGTATATTCTACAATGTTAGAATTTTTTAATATTAATATAAATGAACATACAGAAACTTATGAGTTAATTAAGTCTGCAATAGATACAGCAACTATCAATGGTGATTTAAATGTTGAAGCAGATTTAAAGGCTTTATTAAGATTATTTAATCATTTTATGCAACAAGCTATAACATTAAGAGATAAAGCACAAATTTATGGAGAGAATAATAAAGCTATGTTTGATGGATTTGCAGACCAATTTTATGTTTTACAAAATGAATATGAACAATTAACTAATTCAGATAATGATGATGATTAGAAAGGGGTGAAAGAGTTGGAACAAAATGTTAATTTACAATTTAGTTTAAATTCTGATAATTTTAGGTTATTAGAAAATGACGGATATTGTAGTATTGCAGAAGTAGATTTTTTACATTTGGGACTAAACAGAAACAGATGTAATATTACAAGAGAATGTGTAGAAAACTCTTTACAATCTTTTTATAATAAACCATTATTATGTATATTAGATAATTCATTTACGCCTACATTAGCTGTAGATTTTAAAGAACATGCTCATTCAGATGAAGAAAAAAACAATTTTATTGCTTTTGGTACTATACCAGAAAGTTCTTCTTTTAGGTTTTTAGAAAGAGAAAATGGTAAAACATATTTAAGTGCTAAGGTTGTTATTTGGAAAAATTATTTTCCTATTATAATGAATATTTTAAAAAGAAGAGAAGGAAATGTAAAAGTTAGTATAGAACTAGCTGTTATAGATGGAAATCAAGATGATACAACTGGTATATTAGATATAAAACAATTTAGATTATTAAGTTGTGTTTTATTGGGTGAAGGAATAATGGAAGGAATTGAAGGTAGTCATTTGGATGTTATAAAATTTTCTTTAGATGACGAACTAAAAAAAGCTAATGAATATTATTTAAACTTTTCTATGAAAAATACAAAATATGAAATTCCTGAAGATGTACAAAATGCAGTACAAGAAGGATTAAATTCATACAAAAGTATTGGGAAAGGTTGCACAACTCAAGAGGTTGCAATGGCTAAAAAAATAGCCAATGAAACATATATAGAAAAAAAACAAATTGAAAAGATTTACCAAAAACTATCTAAATCAAAAGAAAAAAATAAATCTTTAACTTTTGATATTTTAGGTGGAGAAACAATGGAAACATGGGTAAACTCTATTCAAAATATTATGGACAAAGAAAGAGTGGGTGATAATGGATTGAAGAGTTTAAGTAATAATGAACTACAAGAGCAATTATGGCAAGAGTTAGGAAAATATAAATATCATGATGGAGAATGGGAAGGCAGAAAATATTATGTTGAAGAAATTTATAGTGATGAAAAAGTTGCTATTGTAAGAGATAATGAAACTGCCGAATATTATAAAATTCCTTATGATATAGATAATGGAAAAGTAGTTGTTAATATGGATAGTAAAAAGTTAGTTCATAGAACTTATGAAGAAACTGAGAAAACATTCTCAAAAAATGATGCCGTAGTATTTGCTAAAAAAGATTATGGAACAGGAGAAGCCATCACTGTTGACAAATCTAAAGAAGCTTTATCAGATACGAATTGGGGCTCAATTAATAAAACCGAATTAAGGAAAAAAGTATTAGATGCAAAAAATTATAAATCTTTAGTTAAAGATGTTTATGCAGATGTTCAAGAAGGTTGGGAAGAAGCTCCAAGTTCAAAATTAAAATATCCAATTATGGAAATAAAAGATGGTAAGGCTGTTTATAATAGATATGCTTTAGCAAGTGCTTTAGGATATGCAGAAAAAAATAATGAAACATCAGTAGTTAATAAGGTGAAAAGTTTATATAAAAAACTTGACATAGATAAAAATAATGAAGGTGGTGAAAAAAAGATGGCAAAAGAATTAAAAAAAGATGAAGAAGTTATGGAAAACAAATTAGACAAAGACAATAAAGACATTGAAAAAATTAGAGATGACGCTGATGCACAAGAAGACGATGTAAAAGAAAAAGAAAAGAAAGAAGTTAAAAACTCTGATAAATGTGACGATATTGGATTTGCAGAAGAAAAGAAAAACAAAATTGAAAAAGATGACAAAGGTGAAGAAGGATTAGAAGATGATGTTGACGCAGATAAAGATTACTGGAAAAAGAAAGCTAATTCTTTAGAAGTAAAAAATGCAGAAATGGAAGAAGAATTAAAGAAATATAAAAGAGCAGATGAAGAAAGACAAATGGCAGCAGAAGTAGATAAATTTGCACATTGTATGTCTGAAGAAGAAGCTCAAGAATTGAAAAATTCAATTAAAGAATGCACTATGGCAGAAATGAAAGAAAAAATCAATGCTAAAGTTGCAGAATTTGCATTAAAAATAAAAAATGCTGAAGAAAAAAGTAAAGAAATTAAGTATTCAATTAATCCAATTTATGAATTAAATACTATGAAATTTTCTAAAGCAGAAATAAAAAATTTAGATGATATTATTTCAAATAGCCATGCTGATATAGCAGGTAAATAATAAGAAAAGGAGTTGAAAAAATTATGGCAAATTATGTATGTAGAACAGTAACAGAAAACCCAGGATATATGCAAGCTAAAATTAGTGTTCCTTCTGGAGTAACATTACATGCTGGTAATGTTGTAGTAGCAGAAACATTAGATGCATCATTAGGATATGGAAATTGGGATGTTTACTCACCAACACAAGTTGCAGATGCAGCAAGTCAAGATATTGCAATTATTTTAGATGGAGGTTTTGAAACATTATCAGATGGAAGAAGACCAGCTGGTAACCCAGATTATACTCAATATGAATTTAATGCTGGGGATGTTGTTACAGCACATAGATTATTACCAGAAGTAAGATTTGAAATTTCTGAAGATGCTTGTGATGAAACAGTAACATCAGCTACAGTTGTTCCAGGAGATAATTTAATTCCAAAAAATGGACAATATACATTAACATATTCAGCAAAAGGAACACCAGTTACAACTAAAAATTATTTAACAGTTGAAGCTACAAAATATTTTAGATTAGGTGGTCAATCTGGAGCTCAATTTGCTCAAACATTAGTTGTTAGAGCTAAAGCTACAGATGCTACAGCGTAAGGAGAGGTGAAAAAAGTAAATGAAAGAATTAGATATTATTAGAACATTTTCATCAAAAGATGATGAAGTTAAAGTAATTAAAGAAAACTTAGAAAAAGTATGTAAATATGCTATGTATCACGATGGTGGATTAAGCAGAATGGCAGATAAAAGCTTTGCATTAGTAGATAAAGAAATTTCTAACTATAATGAATTAAATGAAAAAGCTAAAGTAGCTTTATTATCTTTCTGTGCTGATAAAGCAGGAATTGAAAGAATTAAAACAAATGCAGATGTAATTAAAGCATTTAATAACAGTACATTTGCAACAATTTATAACTCAATCGTTGTTGATGTTTTAGAAAGTATTATCTTAAAAAGTAGACCAGAACAAATTTTCAGATTAGCTAATGTTGACGAAGTAGATGTAGGAGACAGTAGAACATATGAAATTGAGACAAAAGGTTTACCAATTGCTCAAAGAACATCATATACAACAAATGTAACATTCTTAGATAGCTATTCAAGAAGTAGCATTACAGTTACTCCTAAACCATATAGCATAGGAACAACTATGGATTATATTAGAATTTTAGCTAATAACTATGATATGGGTAAAGAATTAGCTAGAGTTGCATTCGCATTATTATATGCACAATTAAGATTAATTGTAGATGAAATTTATTCAATCACACCAATTAATAATACACCTTTCTATCAAAGTACATGGAATAGTGCAAACTATATCCAAATGATAGAAGATTTAAAAATGTTAAATGGCGGAGCAGATGTTACAGCTTATGGAACATTACCAGCATTTAATAAAATTGGAGTTTTAGCTACTACTAATTATGGTTTCCAAAGCCAAGATGAAATGATTAGAGAAGGTTTCTTAGGTAGAGCTTATGGTGTAGATAATGTTGTAATTGACCAATTCACAGATTTAAGTCAACCATTTACAACAGCTACAGCTTCTACATTAAGAGCAATCCCTAATGATAGAATTATCTTATTATCTAGTGTTGGAGATAAACCTGTAAAATTAGTAAGAGAAAACTTTGTTCATGTAAAAGTAAAAGAACCAACAGAAGGGTCTCAATACAGACAAAATTATGAATACTTTATGAGTTTTGATGCTGCAATTGCTACACAAGCTAACTATGGTATTCAATCTGTAAGTGACTAATAAATAAAAGAGAATAGTTTTCTATTCTCTTTTATTATAACATATTTTATATTGAAAATCAATATAATTATAGATTATTATGGAAGGAGCTATGGATAATGGCAAGTAAAAAAAGTAATGCAAAAACTGTAGAAAATA
>ERZ1643249.873-NODE-873-length-31972-cov-20.019895_pt1 | contig 31972 bp, 29 predicted proteins | sample MGYA00579263_ERZ1643249 | MGnify/ENA primary metagenome ERZ1643249 (study PRJEB29033, sample SAMEA4952264) | chicken gut metagenome | biome: Broiler Chicken; feature: Gastrointestinal Tract; material: Caecum | place: Ireland | collected 2018 | study: Broiler...
AAAAAAAAGCCGCGGCGGCAAAGATTTGCCGCGCGGCACGCGTTGCGTATTTATTGCTTTTGCAGATCGTCGATGATGGAGCGGATGAGCTCTTCCGTTTCGGCGAGCATGCGCGCCTCTTCCCCCGCGGGGGTGGTGCCTGCGCGCGCGTTGCGGCGGCGGGCGGTGCGCGCGGAGAGCAGGCGCATCAGGAAGGCGACGAACACCACGAGCAGCGCCGCGGCGAGTACGATGCAGACGATGCAGGGAATGAGGATGCTGTTGTCCGGCACCGAGCGCACGAAGGGGATGAGGGAAAAGCCGGAAACGGCAAAGGCGACGAACAGCGCGAGGAAGGTGACGGTGAGCGCGAGGTTGCGGCGGCAGGCGCGCGCGATGACGGGGCGCTCCTCTTCCCGGCGGCGGTTATCCTCTTCGATGAGGGCGCCCTGGCGGGAAGCGCAGCTCTCCGCCCGCGCGCGCAGCGAGGGGACGTATTTTTCGGCGAGGGCGGCGCGGTCTTCCGCGCTCATGCGGCGGAAAGCCTTGTCGTATGCCTGTTCGCAGTCGTAAATGCCGGAAAAGTCGGTGAGGTCGCGCGTCTGCACGCGGACGACGCCGAACCACGGGCGCCAGTCTGCGCCGTTGAGGGAGGCGCTGTCGAGATATTTTTCGCCCGCACCGTCGTAATCGCCGGCGGCAAACAGCTCTTCCGCCTCGTCGAACGCCTGTTCCGCGCGGGTGCGGCGCTCCTTGCGCGACTGCTCGAGCGCTGCCTTGCGGCGCTCTTCCGCGGCGGCGGGATCTTCCTCCTCTTCGCCCAGGTCGGGAATGTCGATGACGATCTCGCCGTCTTCCCCCTCTTCCCCGACGGGGAGGGCGCCGCCCTTGCGGAGCTTTATCTTTCCGTCGTCGTCAAATTCAAGATTCCTCTCTTCCATGATTGCCTCCGATGTTACTTTCAGCCCAAGACAAAGGGGTTGCGCGGCATCTGCGGACGGCGGGTCGCCGCCGCGCGGACGACGCGCGCAGGGAGTTTGCCGCGGTAGCGGCTCTTTGCCCAGCGGCACAGCTCTTCGCTGCCGAACAGGGCGAAAACGGCGCTGCCCGAACCCGTGACCGCACAGGCGAGCGGGGAAAAGGATGCGGCGGCTTCGAGCGCCTCCGCGACCTCCGCGTTGAGCGCGCAGGCGGGTTTTTGCAGCGCGTTGTAGACATTCTGCGCGACGGCCGCGGTATCTCCCCTTTCCAGCGCCGCAGCGAGGCGGGCGGAATCTGCGCGCAGGGGGTCGGGCGCGGCGTCGTAACGGCGGTAACACTCCGCCGTGGATACGGGCGACGGGGGAAGAAACAGCAGCATATGCAGGTCTTTGGGACAGGAGAGCGGCTCTGCCCGCTCGCCCCTGCCCGTGAGGCGGGCGAACCCGCCGCCGAGCATATAGCCCGTATCGCTGCCCAGCGAATCGGCGATCTCTTTCAGGGCGGCGCGGTCGCCGACCTTATACAGCTTTGCCAGCGCGTTGAGAACGCCGGCGGCGTCTGCCGAGGAGCCGCCCAGCCCCGCGCCCATCGGGATATCTTTGTAGATCTCGATATCGGCGCCGCGGGTGCCGAAAGCGGCGACGAACGCCTCCCCCGCCTTTACGGCGTTGTTCGCTTCGGGGGGGATGCTTTCGCTGCCCCTGCCGTGCATATAGACGTTGACGAGGGTATCCGCGCGCGGTTTTGCGCACACGGTGTCGTAAATGTCGACGGGAGCGACGACGGTGTCGATGAGGTGCATCCCGCCCGACGTACCCGAGATGTTCAGAGAAAGGTTGACCTTTGCGCAGATTCTGACCTTTGCCGGAAACACGGTTCCCCCTCCCCCTATCCAAACGGCTCGTATATATTTTATTATACCACAATATGCCGCCCCTGTAAACATTACGGGGCGATTTTGTGTAAATTCCACACAATTTTAACAAAAAGGGAGCAGAAAAAGAAGCGTGCCCGCACAGGCAGACGCCTGTGCGGGCACGCGGACGGGGAAATCGCTTTTTGCAGGGGTCATTCGCCCTTGCGGCGGTAGACGACGATGCGCTCGCCGCCCGTGAGCGGGTATGTAAGCCCCGGCTCGGAGGCCTGCAGCTGCTCGGGCGCGGCGCCGAGGCGCTTGGCGGTATCCCAGAGGGTATCCCCCGCGGCGGGGAAATACACGCTGACCGCGCTCCCTTCGGGGAGCGCGTCGCCAGCCTCGACGTCGGCGACGTACGAATAGCTTTCGCGCGAAGAGAGGGTGACGAACAGGCGCACCGTTCCCTCCACTTCCGCCTCGCCCTCCTTCTTCTGGCGGACGGATACGCCGCAGCAGAGTGCGGAAACGGACACGGCGCAGCCGGCGCGGGCGCGGTCGCAGCGGACGGGGAAGGAGAAGGGAAGGCTGACGGGGATACCGCGCTCCGTTTCCCCCTCTTTGCAGAACAGCACCGCGTTGAGGACGCCGTCGACGGAGATCTCCCCGTCGGAGGCTTCCGCCGCCGCCTCGACGCTGCAAAGCGCCGCCGCCTGAAGGGAGGTGGAAAAGTCGATCGTGCCGTTCAGCGCCGCGGCGCCGCACACGCGCTCGTTGGCGGTGAAGGAGCAGAGCGGCTCCTGCGCGGCGTATTCTTCCCGCCGCACCGTGCACGAAAAACCGGGGAGGAAGGCGTCGTCTGCCATGACGAGCTCTTCCCTGCGGCAGACGATGCCGCGCACCTCCGCCTCGATGCGGGCGAGGATGCGGCAGCGGCCCTTTTCTTCGTCGCAGGAGGCGGTGAGGTTGGCGGAGAGGATGCACGCGCGCGCCTCGCAGGGGAGCCCGGAGGAGGCTTCGTCGCAAGGGATCTCGGCGGAGAACGGGAGCAGGCGCTCGTAGGAGACGGGGTCGCCCTCTTCCCTGCGGGAAAGGATGCCTATGTTGATCTCGCCGGAAACTTCGAGGCAGCCCGCCGAACAGACGACGCGCGTGAGCAGGATCTGCTCGCTGTGCAGCAATACGTCTCCGACGTAATCGGTATCGAACTCCTCTTCGAGGGAGACGGTGCCGGCGCAGGGCGTTATGCGCTGCAACCGGACGGGGCTGCGGCGGCACACGACCCCTTCCCCGCCGGACAGCCATTGCAGTTCGGACGGAACGAAGAGGCGTATCTCCGCGGTGACGATGGCGGAGAGGACGAGCGAACGGCCGTCTGCGCGCACTTCCGTCTTTTCGACGCGCAGGGCGACGTCTGCCGTCTGCGCGGGCGCCGCCTCCGCGCACTCGGCGCGGTGGGAAAACTCCGCGCCGCGCTCCGCCGCGATCAGCGCGCCCTCGGGCGTGGCGGCGACGACGGAAAAGAACAGCCTGCCGCCGTAGCGCACCTCTCCCGAAGAGACCTCCGCCCCGCCGGACACGACGGAGGGCTGCACGGCGAGAACGCGGTTGCCCGACCAGTCGGCAAGGCGGCATTCGACGATGGACTGCGCGCGCACCGACGCGCCGCGGGCGGTATATTCGTATTTTTCGTAACGCGGTTGAAAAGACATGGCGCACCTCCGATAAGTACACATTCATTGTATGCGCGCCCGCCCCCGCTTATGCCTGCCGCGGGTATATTTTTGTTCCGTTCGGGGAAAAATACCTGCGGGGCAGACCGCCCCGGAGGAGAAAGAGGATGATCAAGGCACCCAAGAGCATACTGCTCGTGAAGGAAGAGATACGCAGATATTATAAAAAGGACGTGCGCGTGCGCGTAGACCTCGGCAGGAACAGGCGCGCGGAGTTTACGGGGGTGCTTTCGGGCGTGTATCCCGCACTGTTCACCGTGGCGCCCGACGACGAGAATTACCGCGGCAAGACCGCCTATTCGTATGCGGAGATCCTGTGCGGAAAGGTGGAGATCTCCTCGCGCAACGCGCCGTAAGGCGCGAAAAAAGAGAAGCGGGGCGCGCCCTCCGCAAAGGAAGGGCGCGCCCCGCTTTATCTGTTTTGCGATATCAGAAATCGTCGTCTTCGTCCTCATCGTCTTCGTCGTCGTCCTCGTCGTCGAGGTCGCCGAAATCTTCCCCGGCGTCGTAATCGACGTCGTCGACAGCCTCTTCTTCGGAGGATTCTTCGACGTAATCGTCTTCGAAATCGTCGCCGAATTCGTCGTCGAAGTCTTCGCCGATGTCGATGCTCTCCCCTTCGAGCACGAGGTCGTCGGTGTCTTCGTCGAGGTAATTGCGCCATTCTTCGTCCTGATCGGGGTCGATGTCGTCGTCCTCTTCGTATTCGCTGACGTTCTTTTTGCACTCGTCGCACATCTTTTCGCCGGGACGCATATAGTTCTCGCCGCAGACGGGGCAGAGTTCGGTCTTTTCGTCCTCTTCGTCTTCGTCGAGGTCGGCAAATTTGAGCCTGCTGCCCTGCATCTCCGCAAGGCATACGTCGCAGTAGTCTTTATCTTCTTCGATGTAATTGAGTTCGCATCTCGGACATTTTTTGTATTTCACCATTCGTTTCCACCTCTGCCGCGGGGCGCCCCGTACTTACAATATATGCGCCGGATACTACTATGTGTATGCGGCAAAAAAATAAACGCCGCCGCAGCCAAATTTTTCGGGGATATTATACTAATAAATACGGCGTTTGTAAAGCCTTTTCCGCAGAAAAAAGCCACTTTTTTGCAAAAAATCGTCGGAAATGCGCGAGGACGCAGAAAAGCGGAGGCAATGCCCCCGCTTTCCGGTATTTTTTTCGTTTTTCGCTTACGCGGCGGTATCGCCGGAGCTGTCGGAAGAGGCCGTTTCCTCTTCGGAGCCGAGAACGAGGTCTGCGACCAGCGTGTCCGCGAGGTCTTCCGCGTCCGTTTCGGAACGGTAGCCGAGCCGGGAATAGAACGCCGTCTGCACGTTGCAGGCGACGTCGCCCTCTTTGAGGACGGAGAACGCGAACCCGTGCGCGCTGCCGCAGGAAATGTAGGCTTCGAGGATCTCGAGATCTTCCGCCTGATACTCGCTGCGGTGCACTTCTTCGCCGAACACGTCGTCGTTGCCGACGTAGTAATAATAGCGGATCGCGTTGGCGGCGTCGGCGAACTGCTTTTCCACCGAGGTGAACAGATCCTGCACTTCTTCGTAGCGGTCGTTGAGCGCCTTCAGTTCGGCGTTGGTGCCGGCGTTCCTGAATACATAGACGTAATTGTCGCCGTACTCCTCGGCATTGGAGAAGAACAGGTAATCGCCGATCGTTTCGGGAGCGTACCAGCTCGAATTGTAGTCGATCTGCAGATACTGCGTGGGCTTGTAGTCGTCGTTGTCGTAGGCGGCGCCGGTGAAGATGTTGTAATCTTCCGCCGCGCCGTCATAGCGGATGCGCCAGAGCGCGTTGCCGTTGGTGCCGGACATGGAGTAGTAGAGATAGCCGTCTTTCAGGTACAGGAGCGTCGCCCCGCCCTGCTGCTTGGCGATGAGGACGGTTTCCGCATCCTGCCCGTTTTCGCCGACCTTGACGCGGGCGATGGCGCTGTCTGCATTCAGATAGAGATAGTACAGGCTGCCGTCCTGTTCGTAATACAGGGCGGACGAAGTGGCGGCGTCGCTCGTGACGGCGACGAGGGAGAGCGCGGAAGCGTTGCCGGACGTGCCCGAAAGGTCAGGGTTGGCGGTGATGCTCTGCGTCCAGTCGCTGCCGACGGAAGAATCGTTCAGGCTGTACACGAACGCGGAATCGGAGGCGTCGAGGTTGGTGACGGTGAGCAGCAGCCTGCCCTCCGTGTATTTGACGAGGGCGTAGCTGAAACCGCCGGCGCTCTTGCTGTCTTCGCGCGACTTCCAGTGCACGTTGAAGGGGGAAGCGTCCGTCTTGTTGCTGCCGATGCCGTCGAGCACGAGAGTGCCGAGGTTGACGTACTCCATCTCGTAGCCTTCGTCCCCTTCGGAAAGGGCGGGGTCGGTATAGCCGTCGGAGAGGTCGAACGTATAAGGGCTTGCCGTCGCGGAGGCGTCTGCCTTCCAGAGCTGGTTATAGCTCTCGTTCTGCGCGCTGCCCGAAGAATAAGTATTCTTTTTGGCGACGGGCATCGTATAATATACCGTGGAGGACTCGGGATCGGAGGTGTCGAACTCATAGTCGGTATACCCCGAAACGAGCACGGTGTTCGCGCCGGTGACGGTGTTGTAGGAATGGATCTCCGTTGCGGAGGAATCGACGTACAGGAGATACACCGTTCCGTCCACCTGCACATAGCGGTAGGCGGTGGTGTTGTCGGAGACCTGAACGTAATAGTTGCTCATGGTCTCGCTGCCGTCGAGTTTGGAGCGCTTGAAATCGAGGTAGCTGCTCTCGATGGTGCCCTCCATGTTGCGGGTGGTGTTCGGCGTGGCATAGTAAACGTAATCGCCGTAGATATAGATGCCGGAGGTATAGTCCTGCGCGACGATGAGCTGCGGCACCACGATATCCGTTTCGCCGTAGTTGCCCGCGGCGAGATCGGTTTCGGAGATGCGCATCAGCGAACCCTTGACGGCGTTGCCGTAGGTGTTGTCGGCGGAATAATCTTCGGCGCCGTTGATGAAGTAATACCATTCGTCCTTTTTGACGACGAATCCCCCGTTGGACTCCGCAGCGTTCTCGCTCGGGGTGTAGCCGTCGAGCGGGTCGGAGCGGTATGCGCCGTTGCAGCCCGCAAGCACGCCCAGAGAGAGCGCGAGCGCGAGCAGCGCGAGCAGGATCTTTTTACCCGTTTTCTGCATACAGATGAGACTCCTTATCGGTCTGTGGTTTTATTTATAGCGCGCGCGTGCGCGCAGGAAAATCGGCCGCATAGACCGATATACCTTTCTATTATATCTCAAAATAACGGTGAACGCAATTAAAAAGAATTATAAATTCGTGAAAATTTGTATATCGGAGGCAAAAGAATGGAAAAATTCGGCATTTTTGACCTGATCTCCGCCCTCGCGCAGGCGGCTGCGCAGCAGCCCGACGCGCGGAGAGAGGAAAGCCCGCAGCCCGAAAAACAGCGGGAGGACGACGGCGCGAAGAGGCGCGCCCTGCGCGCGCAGGGGCTTCTGGAAAGGCATGACGCCATCTCCCGCCGCATCGACCGAAAAAACAGATGACGCCGCGGAAAAAAACCGCCGCCGGCGCAGATCTGCGCGGGCGGCGATGCTGCCGGTGCCGGTGCAATTATCTCTTGGAGAACTGCGGCGCACGGCGTGCCTTTTTGAGGCCGTACTTCTTTCTTTCTTTCGCCCTCGGGTCGCGCGTGAGGAAGCCCTCTTTTTTCAGCGCGGGGCGCAGTTCGGGCTGCGCCTGGATGAGCGCGCGCGCAATGCCGTGACGGATGGCGCCCGCCTGACCGGTGTAACCGCCGCCGCAGACGTTCACGACGATGTCGTACGCGGTTTCGGTGCCCGTGAGGACGATGGGCTGCTTCACGATATATTGCAGCGTGCCCTGCGGGAAATAATCGTCGAGCGGGCGGTCGTTGATGACGATGCTGCCCGTACCCGCGGGAATGAGGCGAACGCGGGCGATCGCCTTTTTGCGCCTGCCCGTCCCCCAGAATTGCAGTTTCTTTTTCAAAGTAGGTTTAGCCATTCTTCCACCTCATTAAAACAATTTCAGTTCTTCGGGCTGCTGCGCCTCGTGCTTGTGTTCGCTTCCCTTATACACCCGCAGCTTTTTGATCATCTTCCTGCCGAGGGAGTTTTTGGGGAGCATCCCGCGCACCGCTTCGTAGACGGCAAGGTCGCTCTTTTCTTCGAGCATCTTGCGGTAAGACGTTTCTTTCAGCCCGCCGATATATCCGGTGTGATACCTGTAGAATTTATCGTCGAGCTTTTTGCCCGTAAGAAGGACTTTGTCGCTGTTGATGACGATGACGAAATCGCCCGCGTCGACGTGAGGAGTGAAGGTGGGTTTGTTTTTTCCGCGAAGGATCGCCGCGACTTTGGAGGCGAGCCGTCCCAAAGGTACGCCGGCGGCGTCAACAACATACCATTTTCTCTCTACCGTCTGGGCGTTTGCCATGTAGGTCTTCATGATGTTGTGTTCTCCTTGTTCTTTTTTATAAAAGAGGAAGGCCCGTTCCATAGACGGCTTCCGTTGTTTACTCAATAAATTTTATCTTATATGCAAAATACTGTCAAGCGGTTTTGATTGCGGTTTTGCTCTTTTTTTGAAAAAAAATTTTGCCGACACGATGCGTTTGCGGAAAAAATGCGCCGCAAAAAACGGCGGGGAGGCGCTCGCCTCCCCGCTTTTCCGTGCTTTTTATGCGTTTGTACAGATACCGTCAGAGCTCTCTATCATATTCGCGGACGACCAGATAATTGCGGGACGTATCCCCTTCCGTTGCGGTGACGACGCAGTACTGCTCGTTCCCTTCCGCCGCGGAAATCAGGGAGACCGCCGCCTCCGCGCCGAGCCCTTCGATCACCGCGCCGCGGGTTTCAAAATCGTACAGCGTGCGCCCGCCCGCCGCGTTCTGCGCGAGGCAAAAGCCGTATAAGGCGAGCCGCCCGTCGGAAAAATAGCCCTCGAGCTTCTCCGTCTGCCCCGCCGCGGCGTCGAACACATACCGCACGGCCTCGCCGGAGCCCTCCGTCACCGTATAATAGATATAATTTTCATAAACGAACGAGGGCGAAGCGTTTTCGGGCAAAGTGAGCACCGTTTCGCCCGCGGCGTTCATGATCTGCGCGGGATCGGACACGCGCCGCAGCCAGCCCGCGCCCAGCCATTCGGCGTCGGATGCGGGCGAGAGCGTCGCCAGCAGGTCGTCGCCGCGGAAATACGCCGTGCGCACGCCGTCGGAGAGCGCCGCATAGCCGCCTTCCGCCTCGACGGAGACCGCGCCGGGCAGGAGCGCCTGCAGGTCGACGAAGACGCCGCCGTCTTCCCCGAAACACTGCGCGACGGCCGCCGACGAGACCCGCCCGTTCTCCATGATCCTGCGCACGAGCAGCACGGCACAGTTTTCTCCCGCGCCGAGCGTTCCGTCGACGACGTACCCGAAGCCCGAAAGCACTTCCACGCCGCCCGAAAGAAGGTCATAGGCGAGAACGTCTGCCGAATATTTCGTGCCGTTCCTGACATAATCGTAGGCGGAGGCGTCGTCGGGCAGGGAGCAGACAGCCTGCACGAACCCGCGCCCGCCGGCGTACCAGGGCTCGGACAGCGCCGCGCCGTCCGGGACGTACCGCTCCAGCTCGCTCAAAGGGGAGGCGATGCGGATAAGCGACCCGCCTTCGTCGTACACGGCGAACGAGGCTGCCTGTTCTTCCCCGAGAGGCATCACGCGGCTGCCCGTAAACAGTTCATAGGTGTTCGCGGGCGTGGCGACAGGCTCATACCCCTGCCGCTGCCCGTAATACACTTCGCCGTTCAGCCCTTTGTAGAGGATGTTCCCGTCCGCAAAGGAATACACGCCGCCCGACCAGAGATATTCCTCCGTCTGCGAGACCGTGCAGACCTGTTCGGTGCCGTCGTAAAACACATAGGTGTACGTTGTGCCGTCTTCGGAGACGGACGCCGTATAATACAGCCCGTCATACCCCTCCGCCGCGATGAAGGTTTCGTCCGACGTGACGAGCTGCTGCGACCGTATGTCGTACAGCGCGTACTCGGTTTCGCCGTTCCGCAGCCTTTCCGCGACGACGAAGCCCTCCCCGTCGACGGACGAGGCGGTGTAGCCGTCCAGCGCGGAAAGAGATTCGCTCCTGATCCCCCGCACGGCATTTTCCGGCGCGAGATCGCCGATGCCTGCGCCGCAGCCCGCCAGCGCGAAGACGCAGGCGAGCGCCGCTGCCGCAACAAAAATCCTCTTTTTCATATCTCCCCTCCTTACGGTTCCGATGACTCTATTATATGATAAAAGAGGGATTTTGTCAATATTCCGCGAAAAAAAGCGGGGGAGACTTTTGCCTCCCCCGCGCCTGCGGGCTTTGTTTTTACTTGCCGAGATTTTCTTTGAGGGAAGAGAGCTCGTCGGAAAGCTCTTTCGGCAGCCGGTCGCCGAACTGCTTGTAGAACTCTTCGATGCCGTCCGCTTCCTTCTTCCACGTCTCTTTGTCGACGGTGAGCAGCTCTTTGAGCGTTTCTTCGGAGACGCCGGAGCCTTCGAGGTCGATGTCTTTGACTTCGGGAACGTAGCCGATGGGGGTCTCTTCCGCGCCGACTTTATCTTCGCAGCGCTTTATGATCCACTCGAGCACGCGCATATTCTCGCCGAAGCCCGGCCAGAGGAAGTTGCCCTCGTCGTCGAGGCGGAACCAGTTGACGTTGAAGATCTTGGGCGGATGGGAAACTTTGGTGCCCATCTCGATCCAGTGTCTGAAATAATCGCCCATGTTGTAGCCGCAGAAGGGGCGCATCGCCATAGGATCGCGGCGGACGACGCCGACGGCGCCCGTCGCCGCGGCGGTCGTTTCGCTCGCCATGATGGAGCCGACGAACACGCCGTTGTTCCAGCTCTTGCTCTGGTAGACCAGAGGAGCGGTCTTTGCCCTTCTGCCGCCGAACACGATGGCGGACAGGGGCACGCCCTTCGGGTTATCGAACTCCTTGCTGATGCAGGGGCAGTTCTTTGCGGGGGCGGTGAAGCGGCTGTTCGGGTGGGCGCCCTTGACGCCCGCGGCGCGCTCGGCATCCCCCCACGGGTTGCCCTTCCAGTCTACGGCGTTCTTGGGAGGATTCTTGTCCAGCCCCTCCCACCAGACGGTGTTGGTGTCGAGATTGTGCGCGACGTTGGTGAAGATGGTGCCCTTCTGCGTGGTGTGCAGCGCGTTGGGGTTGGATTTTTCGTTGGTGCCGGGCGCGACGCCGAAGAAGCCGTTTTCGGGGTTCATCGCCCACAGCCTGCCGTCCGCGCCGACGCGGATCCAGGCGATGTCGTCGCCGACCGTCCAGATCTTATAGCCCTTTTTGCGGTAGCCTTCGGGCGGGATGAGCATGGCGAGGTTGGTCTTGCCGCAGGCGGAAGGGAACGCCGCCGCGATGTATCTGACTTCGCCGTCCGGCTTTTCAAAGCCGAGGATGAGCATGTGCTCCGCCATCCAGCCCTCGTTTTTGCCGAGATAGGAGGCGATGCGCAGCGCGAAGCACTTTTTGCCGAGCAGGACGTTGCCGCCGTAGCCGCTGTTGCACGACCAGATGGTGTCGTCTTCGGGGAAGTGCAGGATGTAGCGCTTGCTCTCGTCGAGCGCGCACTTGGAGTGCAGGCCCTTGACGAAATCGCCGTTCTTGCCGAGGGCGTCGTATACGTCGGTGCCGACGCGCGTCATGATCTCCATGTTGAGCACGACGTAGATGCTGTCTGTAAGTTCGATGCCGATCTTCGCAAATTCGCTGCCGACGATGCCCATGCTGTAAGGGATGACGTACATCGTTCTGCCCTTCATGGAATCCTTGAAGATGCCCGACGCCATCGCGTATGCCTCTTTGGGATCCATCCAGTTGTTGATGGGGCCGGCGTCCTCCTTGTTTTTGCAGCAGATGAAGGTGCGGTCTTCCACGCGCGCGACGTCGTTGACGGCGGTGCGGTGCAGGTAGCACTCGGGGAGCAGGTCTTCGTTGAGCTTGATGAGCTCGCCCGTAGCGCAGGCTTCGGCGCGCAGTTCGTCGCGCTGTTCCTTGCTGCCGTCGATCCAGACGATCCTGTCCGGATTGCACAGCGCGGCGCTCTCGTCGATGAAACGGAGCACCTTTTTGTTTTCGGTCAGAGCCTTTTCATACTTCGCCATGATTGTATCTCCTTGCGAAAGTTTTTTTGCGTGATAAACGGGTCAACTTTTATCCCTGTGTGTATTATACCGCTTTTCGGCGAAAAAGTAAACCTTTTTGTATGCGGTTTTGCGTGTCGGTTGCGTGACGGATTTCCGACAGTTTTGCGTAAAATCCGGCAAAAAGGTATATTTTTGTGCGCGGAGGCGTAAGTATAATGAAGAGCGGAACGAAAAAGGAGGTGCGCCGTGCATTACATAAAGAAACTGTGCATCCTCAAACAGCTTTCCTCCGGCTTCGCCGCGGACGGCAGGAAAGTTTCCGCCCTGCTGACGGCGGAGAGCATCCCCGGGCGGCTGACGCTCTCCCTCGCGGCCATCGGATTCGCACCGCTCTCCGCGGGGAGATACCGCTGCCTCGTGTGCGATGCGAAGGGGCAGACCGAACTCTTCGACATGAGCGAGAGCGGCGGCAGCGTGAAGAAAGACAGCGCGCTGGACATAAGCGAGGGGCTTGCCTGCCTCGTGTGCTTTGCGGGGGGCAGGGTGACGCCCGTCGCCTTCGGAAAGTGCGGCGACCGGGTGTACGACGTGAAGAAACTGTGCGCGCTCGTGGACGGCACGGAGAACCCCGCAAAGGACGCCGGCGGAAAAACGGAGGAAACGTCTGCGGGAAAACGCGGCGCGAAGAACCTGCCCGCGCCCGCTGCGCAGGGGGCGGAAGGCGCAGAACAGGCACCGCCCTACGACGACGAGGCGGTGGCGACGCAGAACTACTTCGCTTTTTCGGAGGACGGACATGAAGAAGACGGCGCGGGAGAACAGGCGGGAGAAAGCGGCGAAGGCGCTGGAAAAGATGAAGATGCTCAAAGCCTATTCCGCTTCACGGGCGGAGAAGGAGGCGGAGCGGATGCGGGAGCTTGCTATTACGATAAAGTAAAGGGAGAGCTGACGGCGCTGTTCGGCAAATACCCCGCCGAGGAAGAGCTGGCGGCGTGCATCCCCTATTCCCGCTGGGCGAAGGTGGTGTTTTCGCGCAACAAGTATTATACGGTGGGCGTGATCTGCGACGAAAAGAAGCCGAAATACATCTGCTACGGCGTGCCCGCGGAGAGCCGCGGGGAACCGCCCGCCGCCCTGAAAGGGTACTGCTCCTTTCTTCCCCTTTCGGTGTTCGACCTTTCGGGGAAGGGGTACTGGATGATGTTCCAGGACGCGGAGACGGGGGAATGCGTGAAGATATCGCAGAAATGAATGTGCGGGGGAGAAACGAGTTTCTCCCCCGCACGCTCATGCCCCGCCGCTATTCCTCCGGGAGGACGCCCGCCGCTTCGACGCCCATGAGGATGCCGATCTTGACGCCTTCGAGATAGCCAGACCTGAACTCCTCTTCCCGCACGGCGGCGACCGTTTCGAGATATTCGGCGAAACGTTTGCGCTGATCTTCCGACAGCGACGCGCGGAACGCCTCCTCCGCCGCCCGCTCGCGCCGGGCGTTCTCCCTCTCGCGCCCGCGTACGGGAACGCTGTTTCCGGTAAATTTTTTACCGGAATATATCTCTTCGAAAACCGATCTCATCTTCCGGCCCCTGCCCTCCTGCCTGTTCTTTCCCTCCATTATAGTATAGAATATTCTATATTTCAAGTATATTTATAGAAAATTCTATATAATTTAAGCATGGAATTCAAAGAGATACTGAAAGAATACCTGCAGACGCACGGCATGACGCAGACGGAGTTTGCGGCGCGCGCGGGCGTGAAGCAGAGCCAGGTGAGCGAATGGCTGAAGGGAAAGGCGCGCCCCGGCTACGACATTCTGAAGCAGCCGGCGCTGCGCTTCGAGATGCCCGCGGAATACTGGCTGGGCATCGAATAACAAAAACGGGAGAGGCAAAACCGGCCTCTCCCGTAAATATTTTTGTCCTTTATTCGAGCACGGCCTTGATCCTGCGGACGCCCGCGGAGGAGGACTGCTCTTTGACGATGCGGAAATGACCCAGCTCGCCCGTGCTCTTGGCGTGCGGGCCGCCGCACATTTCGCGCGAGAAGGTGCCGATGGAATAGGTTTTCACCACGTCGCCGTACTTATTGTCGAACACGCCGACGATGCCCTCTTCCCTCGCGCGCTCGTAAGGCATCTCCTCGAACACGACGGGGATGTTTTCCTTTATCTTTTCGTTGACGAGGTCTTCGACGGCTTTGATCTCTTCCTGCGTCATGGGGCGGTCGAAGTTGAAGTCGAAGCGCAGGCGCTCGGGGGTGATGTTGCTGCCCTTCTGGTTCACGTCGGGCGAGAGCACCTGTTTGAGCGCGGCGTTGAGGAGATGGGTGGCGGTGTGCAGGCGGGTGGTCGCCTCGCCGGTATCGGCAAGCCCGCCCTTGAATTCGCCCGCGGAAACGGCGGCGTGGCTCTTTTCCTGATGTTCCTTGAACGCCTCGGCAAAGCCCGCTTCGTCTACGGTGTAGCCGCGTTCCGCAGCCATTTCGACGGTGAGCTCGAGGGGGAAGCCGTAGGTGTCGTACAGTTTGAACGCCGCCTTGCCGCCGATGCACGTTTCTCTGACGTAAGAGGCATCCTGCTTTGCCATGAACTCGTTTTTGCGTTCGATGCCCGAAAGCGTCTTTTCAAACTCCTTCATGCCCTTTTCGAGCGTCGCCTCGAAGCGCTCGGTTTCGCGGGAGATCTCCGAGAGGATGTATTCCTCCTTCTGCGGCAGCAGCGGATAGGCTTCGCCGTAGACCTCCTCGATGAAGATCTTTGCGACGGGGAGCATCTCTTTGCCGTCGATGCCGAGGGCGCGGCAGTAACGCACCGCGCGGCGCATGAGGCGGCGGAGGATGTAGCCCGCCCCCGTGTTGGAGGGAAGGATGCCGTTGACGTCGCCGATGAGCATGACGGCGGTGCGGGTATGGTCTGCGACGATGCGCATCGCCTTCTGCGCCTGCCCGCCGTCGTCGTACTTTTTGCCGGACGCCTTTTCGAGATAGGCGATGACCGACGCGAAGAGGTCGGTCTTGTAGCCGTCTTTCAGCCCGTTGAGGAAGGCGAGCATGCGGTCGAGCCCGAAACCGGTGTCTACGTTCTTGTTTTCCAGAGGAACGTAGCCGTTTTCCGTCTTTTTGTACTGCATATACACGTCGTTGCCGATCTCGACGTACCTGCCGCAGGGGCAGTTGATGTCGCAGTGTTCCCTGCCGCACTCTTCGTCGGTGAAGGGATAGAACCACTCGTTGTCCGGCCCGCAGGGGGTGCCGACGGTGCCCTCCAGCTCCCACCAGTTGTTGGATTTGTCGAGGTAATAAATGTGCTCGGGCTTTATGCCGAGGCCGATGAGCAGCTGCGCCGTTTCGTCGTCGCGCGGGGCGGATTCGTTGCCCGCGAACACGGTGGAGCACAGCTTGTCCTTATCCAGCCCGAACACCTCGGTGAGCAGCTCGAAAGACCATGCCGTTTTTTCCTTTTTGAAATAGTCGCCCAGCGACCAGTTGCCCATCATCTCGAAAAAGGTGAAGTGGGTGGCGTCGCCGACGGAGTCGATATCGACGGTGCGGACGCAGCCCTGCACGTTGCACAGGCGCTTGCCCGCGGGATGGGGCTTGCCCAGCAGATAGGGCATGAGCGGCTGCATCCCCGCGACGTTGAACATGACGCCGGTGGTGCCGTCGCCGATGAGAGAAACGGCGCCGATGTTTACATGCCCCTTGCTTTCGTAAAAGGAGAGCCATTTGCTGCGAAGCTCTTTACTCGTGATCATTTTTCGTACTCCTCTGCTGTCTGCGGATTTTTCTCGTCTTTTTCTCCCCTGCCGTCTGCCACGGGAAAGAGGTTTTCTTCCTCTTTGGTGCATTCGTACCGTTCGCCCGTGAGCTTTTCCAGCGCGGCTTCCAGCTTATGTACGCGGCATTTGAGCGCGCGTATCTCTTCGGCGTTGGGGTCGACCTTCTCCTGCGAGAGGTCGGGCTTTTCCCCGCGGATGCGCACGATGCGGCCGGGAACGCCGACGACGGTGGCGTGCGGCGGGACCTCCTTCAGGACGACGGCGCCCGCGCCGATCTTTGCGCCTTCCCCGACGGTGAACCCGCCCAGAACCTTTGCGCCCGAGCTGATGACGACGTCTTTTTCAATGGTGGGGTGGCGCTTGCCCTTCTCTTTGCCCGTGCCGCCGAGGGTGACGCCCTGATAGATGACGGCGCCGCTCTTCACCTCTGCCGTTTCGCCGATGACGACGCCCGCGCCGTGGTCGATGAACACGCCGCCCTCGATCTTTGCGGCGGGATGGATCTCGATGCCGGTGAGGAACTTCGCCCACTGCGAGACCATGCGGGCGAGCAGCTTCAGGTGCATTTTATACAGCCTGTTCGCGAAGCGGTGCCAGGAGAGCGCGTGCACGCCCGAATAGGTCAGCCATATCTCGAATTTGTTGCGTGCGGCGGGGTCGTTGCGCTTCGCCGCCTCTATGTCCGCGCGTAGGCGCCTGAACATGGTTGCCTCCTCTCCGGCTGATCGCCGTTGCTTTTTTTCGCTATATCATAGTATTCTGCGGATGTGATATTCGTCAAACGCCCTGCCGATCATCTCTTCGTTGAAGATGCGGTAATCGAAGAGGTATTTCACCACGACGTCGCGCGCGTCTTCAAAGTTATACGAACACTCGCAGGCGCGCATGAGCGCCGTGATGTCTTCCCCCCGCATGCCGAGCAGCAGGGCGAGTTTGAACACGAGCACCTTTTCGGGGATATACCAGCCGCGCAGCGTCGCCTTCCACAGTTTTTCGCCGACGCCGAGGCGGGAAGCGAGAGCGGCGGGGTCTTCGCCGTACTTCGCGACGATCTCCTTCACCTTATGCCCCGCGGCGGACTTTGCGGAAAACAGCGCGCGGATGCGCGAACGGAAAGGCGCGACGCGCACCGAAAAGGTGAAGTTGTTGTCGACGTACCGCTCTTTCACCTCGGCGAGGACTTTGTCCGCCTGCGGCTGATAGGCGATCTTGCGCATTTCGTTTACGCTGTATTCCCCTTCCGTGATGCGGTTCACGTTTTTCAGCACCATCGAGATGGTGACGGATTCGTAGGACGGCATGGCGGAAATGAGGTCGAAATTCACATATTTTTTCGCAAAATATTCGTCGAGGTCTTTGATAAAATCTTCGTTCATCGGCTGCTCCGCGCGAAACGCGCGCCGCGCCCCCTCGCGGAGAGGGAAAGCGCCGGCGTTCCGTTTTCTATATATTATACATTTTTTGAGTGAAATAGCAATGTTTTTTGTGTAAGGAAAAAATTATTTTTGTTTTTCCTGAAAAATTTTGACAAATAATGAAAATTCCGTTGCGCTGTCTTGTGAAATATGTTATAATAGCCGTGTAAAAAATGTGCACAAGGAGGAAACCTTTACGAAACGCACGAGAATAGAGGAGATCGCCCTCCTCATCGAAAAAAACGGGAAAATGAGCCTGGATGAGCTGGCGAAGCAATTCCCGGACGTTTCCGACATGACGCTGCGCCGCGACCTGCTGGAGCTGGAAAAGGAAAACAAAGTGATCCGCATACGCGGGGGCGCGATGTCCGTGCTCGAGGTGCAGAAACGCTCGGGCGAGGCGTACGCGCAGAAATCGACCATCAATACCGACGCGAAAAAGGTGATCGCCAAAAAGGCGGTTTCCCTCATCGACGAGGGCGTGAGCATGTTCCTCGACGGCGGCACCACCGCTTTGCAGCTGGCAAAGGAGATGCCCGACAGGCCCTGCCATATCTTCACCAACGGCATCGTGGTGGCGGAAGAGCTGGCGCACAAAAAGCAGCCGGAGGTCGTGCTGGTGGGCGGTTCGCTGATCAAGGAAAACCTCTCCACGGCGTCGCCCTACACGAAAGTGTTTTTGGGGAACACGAACTTCGAGCTGGCGATCATCTCCGCTTCGGCGTTCTCCTTCGACCAGGGATTCTCCTGCGTTTCGCAGGTGGAGAGCGACCTGCTCAAATTTATCCTCGCGCGCGCGAAGATGGTGTACATGATGCTCGATACCTCGAAGATCGGCAAGATCATGCCCTATACTTTCGCCACGCCCGAAAACATCGACGTGCTGATCACCGACGACAACTTCCCCGAAGACGTGAAGGCTGCCTTCGAGGAGAAGAACATCGTGGTCATCTGAATATCTGCTTTCACGAACGGCACCCCGCCTCCCGGGCGGGGTGCCGTTTTTTTATCGGGAAAAAGAGAAAAAGCCGCAACGTTCGGGGTGGTCGAGAAAATATCTGCCCTTCGCAAACAGCAGACGGAAGGAGACGAAGAGATCCGCCCCCGCGCTCACGACCCCGAAAACGCCCAGCGCGCACAGCGCCCAGTACCCCGTGAGGCACGCCGCGACGCACACGCCCGCGCCGAGAAAGAGAAAGGGCGCGAGCACGCCCGCGAGATACTGCGCGCGGCGCATGGGAAAGCCGCAGGCACAGTACGGCGTGAGGGCGCGCGCGTAAAAACCGAAACGTATGCCCGCAAAACTGCCCCGCACCGCTGCCCAGAAGAGGGCGTGCAACGCCTCATGCACGGGGACGGAAAGGAGAAGGAGCACCGCAAACAGCAGGAGATCTGCGGGGAAAGAGAGCATATGGCGGGCGGGATGGGGCGAAAACACGAAGGCGAGCACGCCCGCCGCCGCGAAGGGAAGGGCGGTGAGGATGCCGTATACGTTCGCCGCGAGCAGCCCGACGGTGCGGTCTTTGACGGCATAGCCCTGCGCGGCGAGCCGCGCACACTGCTCTTCAAACAGGAGAGCGGGCGGTTTTTTCTCTTTTCCGCGCATACGTCACTCCGAAAACAGCGCCGTGGAGAGGTAGCGCATGCCCGTATCGGGAAGGATGACGGCGATGCGGCTGCCCGCGTTTTCGGGGCGCTTTGCCAGCTGCGCGGCGGCAAAGAGCGCCGCGCCCGAGGTGATGCCCGCGAACACGCCGTCCGTCTTGGCGACGGCGCGCGCGGCGGCGAATGCGTCCTCTTCCTTCACGCAGATCACCTCGTCGGCGAGGGAGGCGTCGTAATTTTCGGGGACGAAGCCCGCGCCGATGCCCTGCAGCCCGTGCGGCCCCGCCTTGCCGCCCGAAAGCACGGGCGAGCCCGCAGGTTCGACGGCGATTGCGCGCAGCGAGGGGTTCTTTTCTTTGAGATACCTTGCCGCGCCCGTGAAGGTGCCGCCCGTGCCGACGCCCGCGACGAAACAATCGAGAGAGCCGCCGCTCTCTTCCCAGAGCTCCGGCCCGGTCGTCGCGTAATGCGCGGCGGGGTTGGCGGGATTCGTAAACTGCCCGGCGATGATGCTGCCCGCCGTTTTGCGGTGCAGGCGCTCCGCCTCGGCGATGGCGCCGCCCATGCCCTTTTTGCCTTCCGTGAGCACGATCTCGGCGCCGAAGGCGGCGAGCAGCTTGCGGCGTTCGACGCTCATGGTCTCGGGCATGGTGAGGATGAGGCGGTAGCCGCGCACGGCGCACAGCGCCGCCAGGCCGATGCCCGTGTTGCCGCTGGTCGGCTCTATGACGGTGCCGCCCGCCTTCAGCCTGCCCTCGCGCTCGGCGGCGTCGAGGATAAAGAGGGCGGCGCGGTCTTTTACGCTGCCCGTGGGGTTGAAATATTCGAGCTTGGCGAAGATGCGGGCGGTCAGGCCCTCCTTCTTCTCATAGCCGCAAAGTTCCAGAAGCGGCGTTCTGCCGATGAGCTGCGCTATGTTTTCGTACTGCACTTTAAGCCTCCTTGTCCTGAACGGCATTCCTGCGCGGCGGCCTTTTCGCGCGGCGCAGGAGAATATATTGCACGGCGACGTCTGCCGCGGCAAAGAGCGCGGCGGAAACGGCGAGCGCCGCCGCCATGCCCGGCGCGCCCACTTCGAGCCCGAAAAAGTCATACGTCATGGAAAATTCCTCCGCGAGGGCCTCGGCAAAGGGCGCGGAAACGGTCTGCGCGATGTTGTCGAGCGCGCCCGAGAGCATGAAGCTGCGGAACAGCCCCGCGGAATAGCTGCCCGGGATGAAAAGGGTGAACAGCTGTACCCCCTCCGGAAAATACGAGATGGGCATATAGGCGCCGATCAGAAAGCCGACGAGCGTTCCGAAGATGACGTTCAGCCCCGTGAACGCGCCCTGCGAGCGGAAAAAACCGACCACGAACACGAGCATCGTGGAGGAGGAGAGCACGGACAGGAGGAGCGTTCCGATGCAGCCGAGCACGTCTGCAAAGGAAAGGAACCAGCTGCCGGACGCCGCGAGCCAGACGAAGCAGACGGCGAGCACGATGATGCCGATGACCAGCCCCGCCGCGACGACGGAGAGGAAGTATGCCGCCGGCGGGAGCCAGCGCGGGACGGGAGAGGCGAGCAGGTCTGCCGAGATGCCCCGCGATTTATCCTGCACCATGATGCCGCAGGCGCACAGGGGCACCGTAATGGACGCGCTCGCCATGACGCCGACGAGCATCCAGCTGTCGCAGAAGGCGCGCACGGCGTCTTCCGCGCCCGTGACGTTCATCTCTTCGAGCGAGGCGAGCATGCCGTCCGACTGCAGCCTGCCGAGGAAGAGGACGTACAGCGCGAGCACGATGAGGGGCGCGAGCAGGGAAAAGAACACGTTTGCCCTGTCTTTGAGAAAGACCTTCAGGTTGCGGGAGGCGAACTTTGCGAGGGCGTACATCATTGCGCACCTCCCGCGAGGGAACGGCCCGTGACGGAGAGGAACACGTCGTCCATGCTGCCCTTCAGAAATTCGAAATCGGAAATGCCGGGGTTGGCGGCGAGAAAGGCGCGGGCGGCAGCGCCGTCCTTTATCTGCGCGCAGAGCGCCTCCCCTTCCCGCACGAAAGAAAGCCCCGCGGCGGAGAGCGCCGCCGAAAGCGGCGCCTCTTCCCCGTACAGCCGGAGGCGGCAGGAAGAATATCTGTCCTTTAAGGCGGCGGGCGTGCCGTCGGCGGCGATCTTTCCGCCGTCGAGGATGACGACGCGGTCAGCGCCCTCCGCCTCCTCCATGTAGTGCGTGGTGAGAAAGACGGTCATGCCCGTCTCTTTCTGCAAGCCGCGGATGATGCCCCAGACGGTCTTGCGGGTCTGCGGGTCGAGCCCGGTGGTCGGTTCGTCGAGGACGAGCAGCTTGGGATCCGCCACCAGCCCGCGCGCGATGTCGGCGCGGCGGCGCTGCCCGCCGGACAGCTTTCCGAACGGGCGGGAGAGCAGTTCGGACAGCCCGAGAAGCTCGGTAAGTTCGGAGAGCCGCCTCTTCCACGCCTGCCCGCGGATGCCGTAAAACGCGGCGCGCACGGCAAGATTTTCGCCGACGGTCAGAAGATCGTCCAAAACGGTGCCCTGAAACACGACGCCCACGAACGGCTTTATCTTTTCCGGCCGGGCGTCGAGGTCAAAACCGCCGATGCGCACCTTTCCGCCGTCCTTTTTCAAAATGGAACAGAGAATGTTGATCGTCGTGCTCTTGCCCGCGCCGTTTTCTCCGAGAAAGGAGAACAGGCTGCCCCTCTTTACCGAAAAGGAGATGCCCTGCACCGCCCGCACGCTGCCGTATGACTTGACGAGCTCTTCCACTTCAACGATGTTTTCGTCCATGCGTCCTCCGCTTTTTTTGTTATATACAAAGTACGACACTATAATACAACACGGGCGGGCAAAAAGCAAGCGGGCGGGAGCCACTCCGCGTTTTACAAGTGTAATATTTCGGGAAACGAGCCTCTCCGCGCCCGAAAAAAAGGGAGCGGCAGCCCGCTCCCCCCGAAAAAGCCCCACAAGGCGGCGCCCCCGACGGGCGCCGCCTCTTCCTGACCAATGGTTTCAACTTTTTTACAGCGGCCGTTCATTCCGGAAAGTTTTCCGTTTTTACGGGCCCTTTTTACGCTTTTTAACCTTTTTGCGACTACTTGTCGGTTAAATGTAAGCCCTTGCGGAAAAATTTCTTTCCTTTTTGCGGTGCGCTGCCTCATCCTCCCCTTAATCAACTCGAAAGCCGGTGTGCCCGTTCCTCCGCATTTCTCATATTCTGCGCGATAAGCGTTGGGATTTGCGCATTGCGGCAAACAAGCATTGATTCTTCGGCTTAAAACGCCATAGCGTTTTCGGAGCATTCGTGAAAACCATACAGATGCGGACTTGCCCTGCCTTCCGGTACGGCCGTACATACCCGCCCCCGCGCGCTTTGCGGCGGAAACGTCTGCAGAACGGTATGCCCGAACCTGCATCCGCAACGATGCGTAAACAATTTCTCTTCCCTTTCCGCTTCTTTCCCTTCAAAAGACCCGCCCCGTTTGCCAATACCGCCCTTTCTCTTCGGACAGTATCCTGCGCAGTTCCGGCGTGCGGCGCTTGCCTCTTTCCGTTCGGCCCGCGTTCCGTTCCGATCCGCTGTTTGCGGCTCCGCTGCGTCTGCCGACCCCTTCCGGTACGGCTTTTCGCTTTCTGTGCCTATATTATATCATAAAATTTTTGTTTGTCAAGACCTTTTTTGAAAAAAATTAAAATTTTTTGTTTGTGCCTCACATCAGCGGAACTGCGCGCCGTAGAGCCGGGCATAGAGCCCGCCCGCGGCGAGCAGCTCTTCGTGCGTGCCGCGCTCGGCGATGCCGCCCTCGCGCACGACGAGGATGGAATCCGCCCCCGCTACGGTGGAGAGGCGGTGAGCGATGACGAAGCAGGTTTTGCCGCGCATGAGGTTGTCTGTGGCGGCGCGGACCAGCCGCTCGGTGCGGGTGTCGACGTTGCTGGTCGCCTCGTCGAGGATGAGCACGGGGGCGCGGGAAACCATCGCGCGTGCGATGGTGATGAGCTGCTTCTGCCCTTTGGAAAGCCCCGCCCCGCCGTCGGTGAGGACGGTATCGTACCCCTGCGGCAGGCCGGAGATGAAGTCGTGGATATACGCGGCGCGGGCGGCGCGTTCGATCTCTTCGTCGCCCGCCTCTTCGCAGCCGTAGGCGATGTTCTCGCGCACGGTGCCGTCGAACAGCCAGGTATCCTGCAGCACCATCGAAAAGCAGGCGCGCAGATCCGCGAGCTTATAGCCGCGGATATCCTGCCCGTTCAGCGTGATGCGCCCGCCCTGCACGTCGTAAAAGCGCATGAGCAGGTTGACGATGGTGGTCTTGCCCGCGCCCGTAGGCCCGACGATGGCGACGGTGCCGCCCGCGGGGGCGGTAAAGCTGACGCCGCGCAGGACGGGCTTTGCGGGGTCGTAGCCGAAGGTGACGCCCTCGAAGGCGATCTCCGCCGCACCCCGCGGCGCGGGGAGGGCGTCGGGGGCGTCCTGCGCTTCGGGCTGTTCGTCGAGAATGCCGAACACGCGCTCTGCGGCGGCGAGGGAGGACTGGATCTCGGAGACGATGTTGGCAAATTCGTTGACGGGGCCGGTGAATTTGCGCGAATACTGCAAAAAGGCGGAAACGTCGCCGAGGCGGATGCGCCCGCCGAAGAAGAGCAGCCCGCCGAACACGCTGATGAACACGGTGGAGAGGTTGTTCACGAAGTTCACGGTAGGCCCCATCTTGCTGCCGTAATAGTCGGCGGTATAGTACGCCTGCGCCGCCTCTTCGTTGCGCGCGCCGTAGCGGGCGCAGATCTCCCCTTCCCGCCCGTAGGCGGCGATGGTGCGCAGGCCGGAGAGCATCTCGTCGGAATAGCCGTTGAGTTCGCCGAGCTTTGCCGAACGTTTGCGGAAGAGCGGGCGCATGATCTTCGAGCGCCGCACCGTGACCAGCACCGTGACGGGAACGATGACCGCGAACACCGCCGTCAGCAGCGGCGAGAGCAGCAGCATGCTGACGAGAGAGCCGACGACGGTGATGACCCCGCTGGCGAGCTGGATGACGTCGTTGGACAGGGAGGCGTTCACCGTGTCTATATCATAGGTGAGGCGGTTGAGCACGTCGCCCGCGAGGCGGGTATCGAAGAAGGAGACGGGGAGCGAGAGGAGGCGGGAGAAAGTCTCCTCGCGCATGGCGCGGGTGATGGTGCGCGACAGGCGCGTCATGCAGACGGTGAGCGCATAGGTGAACGCCGCGGACAGGAGATAGCAGCCCGCCATCAGCGCGCAGTAAAAGAGCACGGCGGGCATATCGACGGTGCCTTCGACGGCGTTGATGGCGCGCGCGGAAAAGACAGGCCCGAGAAGCGAGGGAACGTTGCCCGCGAGCGAGAAGAAGAGGGCGAGCGCCGTCATGCCTTTATAGCGGAGGAAATACCTGCCGAGGCGGGCGAGGGCGGCGCGCTTGCCCGCCCTGCCGGCGGGAGCCTGCCCCGCGGGGACGGGGGCGGGGGTGCGGAAGGCGTCATTCTTCATCGAGGTCACCTCCCTGCGAGGCGCAGATCTCGCGGTAGACGGGGCAGCTTCCCATGAGCTGCGCGTGCGTGCCCAGACCCGCCGCTCTGCCGTTTTCCAGCACGAGAATTTTGTCGCAGCCGCGCACGGACGAGACGCGCTGGGCGATGTAGATCGCCGTCGTCTGCGGGAAGTTTTCGCGTATGGCGGCGCGCATCTCCGCGTCGGTGCGGTAGTCGAGGGCGCTGGAACTGTCGTCGAGGACGAGGATCTCGGGGGAGGCGGCGAGGGCGCGGGCGACGAGGATGCGCTGCTTCTGCCCGCCGCTCAAATTTGCGCCGTGCGCGGCGAGGGGATAACCGATGCCCTCGGGGCGGTCAAAGACGAACTCCGCCTGCGCGAGATGCAGGGCGCGTTCGACGTCTTCCCGCGGGATGCCGCGGCAGAAGGAGACGTTCTCCTCCGCCGTGCCCTCCATGATGAAGTCGCTCTGGAACACGGCGCCGAAGCGGGCGCGCAGTTCGGGAAGGGGCAGGGTGCGCACGTCCTGCCCGCCGACGTACACGGCGCCTTCCTGCGCGTCGTAAAAGCGGAGCAAAAGCTGCACGAGGGTGCTCTTTCCGCTGCCCGTGGCGCCGATGACGCCGAGCTTTTCCCCTCTTTGCAGGGTGAAAGAGATGTCTTTCAGCGCGGGCGCGCCGCCGTAGGAAAAGGTGACGTTTTCAAAGCGGATGAAGGCATCCCCCTCCCGCGGCGCGCGGGCAGGGAGCAGAAGGGGCTCCGCGGGGGCGTTGAGCACGCCGCAGATGCGGCGGGAAGAGGCGGTGCCCTTTGCGAGGGTGACGAAGAGGCGGCTGACCGTCATCGCCGCGTTGAGGATGAGGGTGAAATAGGAGACGAAGGCGACGATCTTGCCGGCGGGCATGACGCCTGCCTCTACGCGGAAGGCGCCGACGAGGACGACGGCGACCATGCCGAGGTTGAGCAGGAGGCTGACGGCGGGGTTGCTGACGCCCGTGACGAGGTTGGCGCGCGTTTCGCTCTGCGCGACCTCCCCCGCGATGCCGCGGAAGGCCTCACGCTCGTAATCTTCGCGGGAGAGCGCCTTAATCACGCGGATGCCGCCGTAATCGCCGCGCACCTTGCGCACCATCGTGTCGACGGAGCCTTGCAGGCGGGCGTACAGGCGGATGCCTTTGCGCGCGATGAACAGCACGATGAAGAGCATGACGGGCAGCACCGCGACGAGGATGCAGGTCAGGACCGGTTCGAGCGCGAAGGCGAAGGCAAGCCCGCCGAAGAGCATGATGGGCACGCGCACGCCGAGGCGCTGCATCATGCCGATCATGTTGTGGACGTTGTATGTATCGGTGGAGAGGCGGGAAACGAGGGAGGGAAGGGTGAACGAATCCGCCTGCCGCGCGGAGAGGGAGAGCGTTTTGCCGAACAGATCCCTGCGGATGCCGACGATGGCGTCCCGCGCCACGCGGGACGCCATGCGGTTGGCGATGATGTTGCCGTACAGGGCGATGAAGGCGAGGGCGAGCATCGCCCCGCCGAACGCGAGCAGCACGGGCGTGCTTTTGACGGGCGAGCTTTCGGAATCGTCGAACATATAGCCGAGGATGAGCGGGATGAGAAGCTCGGCGACGGTGCCGAGCGTCTTGATCGTAAGCCCCGCAGCCATGCGCCACGCGTGCGGTTTGAGATAGGTGCGCAGTTTTATCATGGAACCCTTCCCCTTTTTCTTACCTTATTATTATACCCCCGCGAAAATTTTTTGTCAAATTCGCGGCGAACGCGCAAAAAGCCCCGCCCGCAGCCTGCGGGCGGGGAGCGAAACTCTGCCGCGGAATCAAAGAGGGGGAGCGGAACCGCTCCCCCTATTTATCTTTTACGCCGTATCAGACGATCTTTTCTCCTCTGCCCGTGCCGACGACGACGTAGACTTCGGCTTCCGCGCCCGTGGAGGCGTCGACGAAGGCGATATACTTTGCGCCGCCGTAAGTGCCGCGCACTTCCCAGCAGAGCAGCTCGCCGCCGCTTTGCGGGAGGAGCGCCGGGCGGACGAAGAACACCTCGTCCATGCGGGCGGCGGCGTTGCGTTCCACCGTTTCCGCGGAAAGGCGCGCCGCGCCGATCTCCCTCTCCTTATGGTTTTTCAGGTACGGCATCGCTTCCAGCCCCGTGACTTCGCCCTTCTCCTTGCAGACCTTGACGAGGATGCGGTCGGCATACAGCATGACTCCGCCCTGCTCCGCCGCGAACTCCGCGCATACTTCCGCGCCGCACTCCGACACGAAGGCGCATTTCAGCCCCTCGTAGCCGCATTGTTCCAGAAACCTGCGGGCGATGCGGGAACAGTCTTCGCGGGTGTAATTTTCCGCTTTGCCGGGGGCGTCGCTTTCGAAATAGGCGAGCGCGCCGTCTGCCGCGCGGACGTGCGCGCAGCACTGCACGCCGCCGCGCGAAAACTCTGCGACGTAACAGGGCATCGCCCCTTCCGTTCTGCCCGCGATGCGCATATTCTCCGGCTTGTATTCCGAAAAATATTTTTCCGCCGCGGCGAACGCTTCCTTTTCGCCGATATCTCTGCCGTCCGCCGCTGCCGCGGGGGCCTGCGCGCCGAACAGCGGCGCGACGTCGGCGGGGAGTTCGCCCACGCTCTCGCCCAGCTTTTCCATGCCCTTGCCGAAGGAGCCGTTTGCGGCAAACAGCTCGTCGACGAAGCTCATCTGCGCGCTTTCGATGAGCGCGGGCGTGTTTCCGCGGATACGTTCGCAGGTTTCATACATATATGCGACGGCGCGCTCTTCCTGCGAGGTCAGTTCTCCGCCCGCGGCGAGCTTTGCAAGCAGCGAGCGCGAATACGCGGAGCAGCGGTTGAAAAACTGCGTGAGCGCGGCGGCGTCCTGCCCGTCGCAGGGCAGCTGTCCGAGGCAGCGCTCCGCGAGTTCGCTGTGCACGAGGACGCCTGTAAGCAGCCTTTGCATCTCTGCTCCGTCGGCGATGCGCGCTTTGGAAAGCCCCGTGCTCATGCTCTCCACGTTTTCGGAAAACTCGTATACGGCGACGCGGTAACTTTCGGTGAGCGACGACTTGGAGTCGGCGAGGTCGAAATAGCCGACGGTTACGATGGCGCCCAGCGCGAGCACCGCCACCGACAGCGAGACCACCGCAGCGAGCCAGCCGCCGAAGCCGGGCGTGCGGTTTTTGCTCTCCTTTCCCTCCGCGCGTTCCCTGCGGCGGCGCTCCTTTCGCTCCGCCTTTTCCTTCTTTTCGCGCTCTTTGTCGAGCGCGGCCTGCACGCGGCGTTCGGCGGCTTCGCGCTCCTGCTCCGCGCCGCTTGCGCCGTTGTTCGCCGCTTCGCCCTGCAGGCTGCCCCTGCGGGCGATGTTTTCCACCTTTTCCGCCCCCGCGGAGATCTCTCTCTTCTTCATTCTCTTTCCCTCCTTATATGGCAAAGACGTGCTTGCCGATGGTCACGACCGTTTCGCGCGAAAAGATCCACTCGCTCGTGGCGGTGACGGGGTTGTAATAATAGAGGCAGCCGTACGTCGGATCCCAGCCGTTCATCGCGTCTTTCGCGGCGTTGATCGCCGTCTGGTCGGGCGTGAGGTTGATCTGCCCGTCGGAAACCGCCGTGAAGGCGTGCCGCTGGTAGATGACGCCCGAAATGGTGTTGGGGAACCGGTCGCTCTTTACGCGGTTGAGCACGACCGCGCCGACGGCGACCTGCCCGGTATAGCTCTCCCCGCGCGCCTCGCCGTAAATGCAGCGCGCGAGCAGGTAGGTGTCGGCATCGGTGTAGCCGCCCGCGCCGCCCGACGAGCCGCCCGACGCCTGCTGCATCATGCCCAGCGCAGCAAACGTTTTGCTGCCGACGATGCCGTCTGCCGTCAGCCCGTTTTTGCGCTGAAAGTACGTCACCGCTTTTTTGGTCGCGGGGCCGTAGATGCCGTCTACGTTCCCGTCATAATACCCCCAGCGCTTTAATTTGCGCTGAACGGTCTTTACGTCTTCCCCGCGGCTGCCCTGTTTGAGGGCTGCCGCCTCTTCCACTGCGGCGGCTGCCGCCGTTTCCGCCTCGCCGCGCACCGCGAGCACGGTGGCGAAGGAGGCGGCGGACAGCGCCGCCGCGAGCGCGAGCACAAGCGCGCCCGCACGGATCTTCTTGTTCATGTTTCCTCCTCGTTGCTTGAAAAAAATATATGCCGCGCGGAAGGAGGAACGCTGCCTCAATCCGCGAAAAAGCCGCGTATGATCTCGAAAATGCGGGAACGGTAGACGATGTTTTCGCCCGTCGCCTCCGCCGAAAAGCAGAGGGGCGGGTAGAGCACGCACCACCAGTTTGCGCCCGCGCCTTCGCCCAGTTCGACGATGAGCGCGTCGTACACCCCCGCTTCGAGGGTGACGCCTTCGTAGACGCGGGCGGGAAATTCTTCCCGGCGCAGCTGCGCGCGGGCGCCGTAGGAAAAGCCGTTTTCGGCGAGGACGCGCTCCGCCTCCTCTTCGATGGCGGGCAGCAGCGCCTCTACCCGTTCCATCGCCTGCTCCCTGCCCGTGCAGGACGCGGCGACGGGCATGAGCATGCCGACGACGGCGTCTTTCACCTCGTACTTGACCGCCTGGTCGCAGGCGGCGTCTGAATTGGCGCGGACGTGCATGCGCAGGTAGGCGGTTTCCGCCCCCTGCGGCCGCGCAGTCACCGCGACCGCTACGATAAGTATGAGTACAACGGCGAAAAGTATACAGAATTTTTTCATGGCTCTCTCCGAGAAAAAAAGAAGTGCGGCGAAAGGTTCGCCGCACGGGAGTATTGACAGGATTGAAAAAATATATACTGTTTTTCCGCAGGGAAAGAGGCGGGGTCAGTCCGCCGCCGTCTTTCTGAAATAATAATACACGGCGTCTTCGCCGCAGGGGCGCATCCCCGCGCTTTTGAGCGTATAGGCGGACGCCGCGTTCTCCTTAAAGCACTTCGCCTCGATGACTTCCAGCCCCAATTTCAGGAAACCGTACTCCATCAGCCCGAGCAGCGCCTCGCGCGCGAACCCCCTGCCCTGCCATTCGGGCAGGATGCGCATGCCGATCTCCGCCTCCGAGCGGTAGCCGAAGCTGTGCAGGACGACCTCGCCGACGAGCGTTCCTTCAAAATAGACGCCGAGGGGGAGCTCGTCTTTGCGCCTGAAATCGAGGCGGATATCTTTCAGGAACCACAGATCGGAAGGAGCCGCGGGCGCTTTGGCGTGCCAGTCGTACCCCCAATAGCGGTTGAGTTCGTCGTCCTTTGCCAGGCGGGCGAAGGCGGGGGCGTCTTCGTCGGGGATGCCTTTGAGGACGAGGCGGAGCGTCTTTATTTCGGGAAGGCGGGAGAGCGAATCGAAGGTGCGGTGCACGGCGAGGTTATATTTATCGACCAGGCGCACGGGCAGATATTGCAGCTTTGACTTGCGCAGGCCGGCGTCGCCGGAATCGTCTTCGCGGTTGATCCAGAGGATGTTTTCCCCGCAGAACGCCTGCGCGAACTGCTGCGCCACCGCGGGATAGGCGCCCTGCACGCCGCGCAGCGCCTTTTCGACGTGCACGACCATCGTGTCGCCGCAGACCTCCCCCACGGAGAGGGCGACGGCCTTGCCGCCCGCGCGCAGGACGCCCGCGCGCATCCCGTATTCGAAGATATGCGGCAGGAGGGCGAACACGGCGTTCATCTCTTCCGTGGCGAGCGCTTCCTCCTTTCCGTACTGCGAGGCGGCGTATTCGCGCAGGAACGCCTCCGCCTCGGGCAGATCTTCCTCCCGCAGCGGGGAAAACGACCAGTCGGGGTTGTTCTTGCGGAATTTGTTGACGTGGTTGCGCTGCCCGCTGTACTTCCCGCCCGGGTAACTGCGGAAATCTTCCGCGTTGTACAGATAATCGCGCCAGCGGCGGATATCGGAAACGTGCACGTCCGTGCCGTAGCGGGAGACGAGAAAGGCGAGGCGCTCCGCGGGCACGTTGGTAAAGTGCAGGCGGATATTGTTTTCGCGGCAGTGGCGTTCCAGAGCCTCAACGGCGCGCTCTTCGGCGGCGGGGTCGCCATCGGCGGAGAGGGGCCAGGAAAAATAGCTCTTGCCCACGAAGCGGTCGCAGAGGATGAGGCAGCCCTCCTCTTCGGCGAACCGCGTGCCGAGATACTTGTGCCACATGAACTGCGCGCCCGCCGAATAGTTGCTGATGCGGTAGCGCTGCGCCCCGAAATAGGGCAGAAGGGAAGGGATATGCCTGTCTTCGAGTTTCTGAAATTCCATAAAAATACCGTATTCTTGTTTTCCGCGGGAAATTATACCATATCCGCCGCACGCAGGCAACAGTTTTTGCGCCCCCGCGCCCCTTTTTGCGGGACGGAACAGCGCGCCGCGGGCGGCGGTATCTGCGCGCACGCGTAAAGAGGGGGCGGACGCAGTCCGCCCCCTCTCTACATAAATAAAGGAGAAAGTAAAAGTGTATGGTCTGTTACCGGAATTTTACGCCAGCGAGGCGAGGTCGCCCTGCGACAGCGTATAGGAGCCGCTTTCCGCGCTCTCTCCGCCGCGGGCGTAGGTGCAGGAGATCGCGTCGCCCGCGCGCGCCGAAAGAAGGATGTCTGCGATGTTATAGCTGCGGCCGAGCGTGTATTCGGCATCCCCGAGGGTGAGCGAGGTGATGACGTCGCCCGCCTGCAGCCCGAGGGCCGCGGCGACGGAGCCGCTCTCCACGCTGCGCACTTCGATATCTTCCACGATCTTCCCGCTCGCCGAGGCGGAGTCGTAGACATAGCGCGAATTTTTTGCGTTGTAAGACGCGCCGAAGGAAGGGATATAGGCGCCGTTCGTGGACGCGTCGCCGTCGGCGGCGTAGTGATAAATGTTGTCCGCCACGCCTCTGACGATCTCGAGCGGGACGGCGTAGTTGATGTTCTGGTCTTCTTCGTCGCCGGCGTTGGTGATGCCGATCAGCTCGCCCTGCGCGTTGAACAGCCCGCCGCCCGAATTGCCGCCGTAGATGGCGGAGTCGATGCGCATGGAGCGGTAGGAGCGGGTGGTGCCGTCTATGTTCAGGCTGATGTCTTCGCTGGCGACGGAGACGATGCCTTCGGTGACGGAGATGCCCTCCCCTTCCGCATTGCCGACGGCGATCGCCGTTTCGCCGACGCTGTAACCGTCTGCAAAGGTGACTTCGCGGATGTCGGAACGGATGGCGGTGACGTCTGCCGTCTTTGCGCGGACGAGGGCGATGTCTTTGGTGAGCGAACCGCCGACGTATTCGCACTCGATGGCATAGTCGCCGTAGTCGTACGTCGCGTAATTGCCGTTGGTGCCCGCGCGCTCGAAGTCGTTTTCGCTGCCGTAGAGATAGCAGTAGATGCCGCGGGCGATATATTGGCCGTTTGCGTTGCCGGTGGCATTATTCGCGTTGGCTTTGCTGCTGTAAACGACGTGGTAGTTGGTGATGAAGTAGACGTAGTCTTCGTCTATCTTATAGATGACGCCCGAACCCGTATAGACGGAGGTGCCGTCCGTGCGCGTGGGCCAGTTGCCCGTAAGCGTCCAGTTCGTTTCGTAAAATTCTGTATAAAATTTTACGGAAGAGAGCAGCACCTGCCCGATCACCGCGGTGTTGTCTGCGCCGACGGTGAGGTATTTTTGCAGAAATTCGTCGTAGGTGAGCTCGTCTCCGTACAGCGTTTTATAATACTCGTACAGCTCCTGCGCGGACGCGGAAACTTCCTGCACGGTAGAAATGCTCTTGGTGCTGCCGTCCGAATAGGTGACGACGATCTCCGTGCCCGTATTGACGACGTTCGTCACATACGGGTCGCTCTCGTCCGTGCGGGCACACCCCGCAAAGAGGAAAAAGCAGGCGAGCAGCACGGCAAGAACGGCTGCCCCTATCAGCCGCTTTGCGGATGTTTTTTGCATGATTGCCTCCCCCGCGCCCATAGGCGCAGATCGTTTTTACGCGCACTATTATACAT
>ERZ1643249.876-NODE-876-length-31881-cov-18.227047_pt1 | contig 31881 bp, 28 predicted proteins | sample MGYA00579263_ERZ1643249 | MGnify/ENA primary metagenome ERZ1643249 (study PRJEB29033, sample SAMEA4952264) | chicken gut metagenome | biome: Broiler Chicken; feature: Gastrointestinal Tract; material: Caecum | place: Ireland | collected 2018 | study: Broiler...
ACTCATGACGCATATCGTCCTGCTTCTTCTCATCACGGGAGAAAATACGGATTTCCCCGATGTCTGTATCAAGAAAACGGTTTAAGACTGCATTTCCAAAAGAACCGGTGCCGCCAGTGATCATTAAACTTTTACCATAAAAAAATGACATTTTTATTTCCTCCAATTTTTCTCGTTATTACACCTTTTTATTTGAATTTAGCCATGACACATAATCAAAATCGTTCAGATACCTTTTCCAATTATGTGTTTTATACCGGATTAGTTTTCCTTATGTGTACTCATCCCTATAAATATCCCTATAATAAGTATACTCGAGTCTATAATTGGTAAACATTATCTTATTTTTAAATGAGAGTTTTGCAAAACGAGAAACTATTTCGTCTGTAGTTTCTATTTCGCCTTCCATCAAAAATGAAAAGGTTATCATAATTTACTCGTTCAGCTCCTTTTCTCCATTTTTCTTTTGCCTCATCAAAGATTCGATAATATATGAAGTTTATCCTTATCGTTTCCCCACTGCGTAACTTTATTATTCCAACCGGCCTCCAATATAATATTTTTATACTCGACAATGTTACTTTCTAATGCATCATGCAGGTTCTCCGAAAATGTAAAAAAGTCAGAAACGTAAAACATCAAGTTAACTGTTGGACTATTAAAACTCTCACCTAAATCATGATATATGGTTCCCTCAACCGCAATTATTACTAATGATGGTAAGGTAAAATTAGAATAATGCGATCCTACCCTATTAATTGGAATTATGCCTTTTCTTTTTAGACATTGCAGTACATGAAATAATGGATTATTCATTTTCTTACCTCTTTAATACAATCTTCATATCAGTGACATAAGTTTATGGATTCTATTTTTGATTCCTCGAAAGATCTTTCTTTTATGTAACGAAGGTTTGCTTATAAAATCTTCATAGCTTTCCCTCTTAGTCAAATCTATATTCAGACCATACCTATCAATAAGTGGTTGAACTCGCGACAGATACCATCTGCCGCGCATAATGCATCCCCCATTTTTATAAAAAAAAACTGGGGGGACATCCGCACAAATAGAGTACATTTCCTGTTTATATCTGCGGCTTCGTTTACTTCCATACAATTCCCACTCCCAAGGAGACTCATGGGAGCGAATAAATGAAAGCAAAGTTTCTCTATTCCACAAAGCGAATTGACAGTTCAACCTATAATCGCCGTTCTGAGACCTTTTCTCAAAGCCAGAGTACTTTGTTGATGCAACATTATTCTTATCATCTGTTGGCATAAAGGAAAAATATGCTATTTTAGGATTCTGTTCCATATAACCATAGCATTTCCGAAGTTCTTCTACTCGCACAGGTCTTTCTAAATAAAAATCATCTAAGGCAAATAAAATATACTTGGTATCAATTCGCTTTAAGGTTTCAATCAATCTTTTTCCCCACGGCATTTCTTTTCGGCATAACCTCATAGTTTCGATTGAAAGCCCTTTATAAGAGTAGTTCTTCGTCTCCGTATTCAATACAATCTTCATATTAAAGTCTTGCCACTGTATTAAAAGGAGTTCAAAAAAAGCCTCCCAACAATCTTCATATGAATCGCACGAGTTAACCAACATAGTACAATTATTTTCTAATTGACTCATATTCTTTCCTCACATCCTCTTTAATTTACAAACATAATTCTTCGCAAAGTCCACGCCCGCATTTCTTAAATAACGGGCTCTGTCGCAAAACATAATCTTGCCGACATTATTATAGTAAAATGAAACTTTTTCTTTTATTTCATTACCTAACTGATCTTGATTCCGCATAAAGAATTTAAATAAATTTTCCCGATCTACCAATAATTTTTTTGTAAAACATTCATCATTCCACAGCTTCCTTTTAGCATACTCAATATGTAGATCAATAAAAGAACATGCTGCAATATACATTGCCGTACCTAAATATTCTGGCCATATTTTCTCAATAATTTCCAGTCTGTAGAATGCAATGGGGAGGATATCAATTTTCCTAATTCCAAAATTATTGTATGTAACACCAGTGTTGTTTTTTGTATATATGTAGAGCGGAAGATTAACTTTTACAACAGAAGAACAGTGGGAAAACACCTGATGACAGAACAAATCATCTTCATTTATTCTGCCTTTTATAAATCGAATATTGCCAATACATTCTTTTTTGTAGATCTTTCCCCACGGCATCACACCAATACGCCTTTCAACAATTAACGCCTTTCCCAGCATACTTCTATCAGTGATGAGTTCTGTCTTTCCATATTCATCAATCAGGCAATTTTTCCCATCCTTTTTATACCCACATATACAGATATCTGCACTGTGAAATTCGGCAACTTTTAGAAGTGTCTCAACAAAATCGAATTCAAGTGAATCGTCTGAATCAATAAATACTATATATTCTCCCTCCGCTAGACCTAGCCCAATATTTCTTGCGACCGAAGATCCTTCATTTTCCTTCGCAATCAGCTTGATTCGATTATCTTTCTGAGCATAACTTTCACACAGTTTTAGACTATTGTCTGTAGATCCATCGTCTACAAGAATGATTTCCATGTTGCGAAATGACTGTCTAATGATGCTGTCAATACATCTTGATATGTACTTCTCCACATTGTAAACAGGCACAATTACACTGACTAATTTATTTTCCCAAGTATCATTTACTTTCATTATATCGTTTCCCCCAACAATTAATAATGGTATTAATCTGCCCACCTTTCCGGTATAACTACTAAAATAGGGTCTACTGAAAAGTCCATTTTTGTAAGATGCTGCTGAAATATTAGTGAAAATGGATATTTAAGCGGTTTCTAGGTCAGCTAATCAGGGGATATAGTTCATGCAGTTTAACCTTCGAGCGTTCTGAAACAGCATGGAATACCCCAGAATGCATACTTTTCGATGATTACCCCTCAAATCCGGGGTATATCTAATACTATAAATTCTTATAAATACTCTTGTTTTCTCTCTATATCTCTACTTTTTTATTTTTTCAGCAGGCTCTAAAATAGATGCCGGAATATTTGAGACCTACTTTAGTGTGGGCCTGTGGCACACCAGACGATTGACACCACAAGCCATGCTGATGCTGATAATCGTTAATGCCCATGCTATTTTGAGCGAAAAATGTGTGTTAGCACAATGTAAACACGATTTTTCGCCGACTTGAAACCTGGACTTCGATGTAATATAATCCACATAAGTCCGTTAACAAGGAGGACACATATTATACACATAAGAAGAATTTGAATCCAGGGGTTCAACCCAGATAGACATAGACAAAGCACATATACAATTGTTCCAGCAACCACAATGGCTAAAAAGTCCAAAAGATATCGCATTAGATAAGTTTTGCAATTTTCCATAAAAATATCTTTAAATACGATATACGCATCAAACCACCAAGTAATAGCCATACGGCTGATTATCGTAGCGCTGACAATTCCAACAATCCCCCAAGCCTCACCAAATTGCATGCTCAGGAAACGTCCTATGCTTAATGAAAAAATAACATTTAGTATTGTATACACAATTGGTCTGTAACGTCCCCGATAATACAATCCACATCCATTCCTAAAACCTGTAACAGCTGAAGTCATTCCTCCCAGTAAAAAGTTCAGACCAATAGTAATAGGAACAACACAATTCAGTAGTTTATCCTCCCCTGCCCAAACAACCATAAACGGCTGAATGATAACACAATACGAAATAGCACAAAAACCATACACCCATACGCTAATACAATATAGCTCATTAAAAACTGATTTTTTCTGAGTAGTATTTCCTACGGAATTCAGATTTCCAATACTTGGAGCTAATGAGCTAAACATTGCACTTGTAAAGCCACCAACCAGAGAAATAATCGTATAATATAAAGAATATTTTCCTAATATCGTTATACCAATAAGCGCAGAAATAATTATGCTATCTACCGAGTTGTTCATAATAATGCATATCTTCTCAATCGCTAATCCAAATGTATTCTTATATAGGTTTTTCTTTTCTTCTCGCGATAGCCCCCCGCTGGGTTTTAGCTTTATCTGAGGATACCATTTTTCAATACATATGCCCGACCAAAATCTCTGTATCACGCTGACTATTATTGGAATAGCTGTATACAGCACAAATGAAAGAAAAGACTTTCCGCAAAGCATCATTGTAACCAACTGAAGCAGAATAGAGACAATACTTCCAATAAAGTTAATGACTGTAAGTTTGTACTCTTTTTGACACGCCGCTAGAAATCCTCCTCTTGCAGGAAAAACAAAATACCCAAAACAAGCATTGACTATATACAAGACATAAATAATGTATATTTCTCTATATCCAAATGAAAGCTCATTAATGTCAAACAGGTATGGCATTATGAATGCAATCAATACTCCCAGAGCAATAGTGATGAGACCAAGGATATGATATATTTTTTTATAATACTTGATGTACTGGCTTATCTTTTCTGTATCGTTGTCGGCTATTGGCTTATACATTGCAAAGTTTATTGCTGTACCTATGCCTAATTCAGTAATGTTTAAATACGACAGGGCACTTGACAGCAATGAATTAATTCCAAGATAAGCGTCTAGGTACTTCACAAATAATGTCTTACTTGCAAATTGGAGAATTAGTAGAAAAAGTTTAATTCCCACCCCAGAGAGAATATTCTTTACGCTGTTTGATGTTCTACTGTCCATATATGTCTTTTCACTCCATTGTTTGATTTGTAAGGTTAACTCGCGGAAGATTATACCGAGAAAACATCTTAGCAAGCACATTATGTGGTCTGGGTCTTACACCAAATGCAAACTTATATCCAGCTTCCTTGATAAACTTAATGTCTCTTTTTGTATAAACGCCATTCGGATACGCAAATAAAGATATTTCCTGATTTAGTATACGCTCCAGTTTTTCCTTCGATGATACAATTTCGTATCTTGCTCTGATATCATCACAATCTGTTAATTTCACATGAGACGCTCCGTGTGAACCAATTGTAACCAAAGAGTCTTGTGACATTTTAATTAACTGCTCTGTTGTAATATATCCATCACAGTCAAGTAAATCCGTACTAATAAACACAGTCAATGGAATGGATTGTTCTTTACATACTCTATAAGAAAATGTGTAACAATCTATCGGATTATCATCGAAAGTTAACACATAGCAACCGTTATTTTTTTGGGGATTTTCTACCGCTGATAGAATATCAACAAATGACTTATCAGATATAAACGTCATGAAGTTCTCTTCTGAAAGAATACAAGGACTTATCGTATTAGATCCATTAGTCACATGATGAAGCATCATAATGTTAGCGCTTTTAAATTTTTTATATATATTTCTTGCTGTTGAACGTCCAATCATTTTCACTGATACACCCTTTCTGCTTTTATAGTATTCTATTATTTATCCCAAATTACAGTATTAATCTGTGAAAAAGGAATTACTTGATCTTCTCGTAACAACATTTGTATTTCTGCTTCATCCCCAGAGATACTCAAAAAACCACATTTATTTAGAGCATCAGTTAAAGTCCCATTGCGGTCGGTTTTTTTACCTAGCAGCAGTATTGGCTTTTGGAAATGCCTCTGAATTGCATTGAATATTCCAGCCTCAACATATTTCGCTGCAACACGGCAAGACATCGCAAATTCCGTAATTGTCAATTTATTTTCGTCTTGAAAATGAATAAAAGCCACCTGACCGTAATCGCCATACCGATCCTTAACATATACGATGATAGACTCACTACCATCCCTCAGCATGGATTGAAATGCGTCTCTGGAATACTTTTTCGCAGACAGATTCAGCTGATTTGTTCTTTGCAGTAACTCATAGCTTCTTTCCATTTCCTGCTGCGTGCTAATACCTTTAATCCGTATTTCGATTTTACAATCACGGATAAAGCCTGTATTATCCCCTGCAAATAAGTCGGCAAGGACTTGTTTTCTGGATGCTTCCTGAAGATAGCTTTCTCTTCTATGTATACTCTCTGCATTAATCTCGACATCAAACTCACCATGTTGTATCAGTTTACATAAATTCTCGTCATATACTCTGACACATGGAAGTGTGTTGCTTACTTCTCGTCTCTCAAAATCCGAGTCATCAATCAGACCTATGGTGTCAACGTTAATGTTAAGCATTCTTGCTGCGTTGTAAATATTGACGCTTTTTGAGTTCCAGTTTGATAATACATATATAAAGTATTGCCTTATCCCAAGTTTATTCAGAACCGGCTCAACTGCTCCGATATCGTTTTTACTGACAATTATCTGAATAATGCCCCGCCTGTCCAGTTCTTTTATCGTTTCGACAACACCATCCCGTAGGATAAGCTGATCCTGATTTACTTCTGCTAGGATACCATCCCAAATTGTATTGTCTAAATCCCAAGCAATACACTTGATTTTTTTGCTTGGTTTACTCGGCACGGCATTCTTCATTTGACAAAAATCAGCTGCTAAAATTGTCATTTCAGCCTCGAGGTTATTCTCCGGATATATTCGCACCAGACCTCCTTCTGGTGGCGTAAACTCAAGCTTTATCAACTCTTGATTAAACCCAGGCGTAATCTGCATACTTTTCTTAAATATGATACTGTTATTCGTATTTGTAATTTCAAAATTTAGGCAATATGTTTTTTCTTCAAAACTATAGCACTGGAAAAGAAAATCGTTCGCAAATAGTGTCTGAGATTCAATAGAAGCATATTTTTTCCGTTTCAAACCATCCCACTTTTTGCTGATACTATAGTCCGATGGGGATACAATTAAGGATGCCGTTTTAAATAAGCCAGTGAGAATCCTATCCTGACAGTCTTTCCGCTTTAAGTCTGCAATAGGTAACGTCCCTTTATTTATTCTGGCCTCCAGCTTTCCCCATTCCCGGAATTTGACAGTAGCCTTCCACAGAAAGTCGGCTTCGGGTTTCTCGTGCCTGATTCCATATGCAAGTCGTTTGCACAGTTTATCTTTCCGCGGACTATATTTGGAGCATGTGGCATAGCACGCAGGGGCTGAACATTCCAAGCAATGTTCATCCCAATACAGCGTTCTAACATATTTAATGGCATCTACATCAACGAGGGAATATTCCTTTTCTTTCGGCATTCTTACTCCAGAATCCGCTTTTTTGTCAAACCAAGCATTTTGAAACATTTCTGCACGTCTCCTTTTATTTTCTGAGGGAAAGGTATTTACTTAACAGCCACCCATAAACCTTCAGAAATCTGACCGATAGATACGACAATTTAACAAATACCTTTTTCCCAAAAGGCAAGTCCGCATCCTCAAGAATGGTCTTCCTATCTTTTACATATATTTCTACAGCCTTATCAAATATTTCTTTTTGTTCACTGGTGTCAGAAAACTTGTGCATAAAAACAACACACATCTGGCTGAAATATTCGCTTGCTGTTTTATTGGCAAAGTCTGTATGTCCCTTACTTTTGTAAAAGGCGTATTTTTCTTCCAACATATAGAAGCTATCCAAACGATGAATATTGTACGGCTTTTCTGTTATGCTATCACCATTGTAATGATAGTAATACAGGTAGTCATCAATGACTCCTACATACTTCGCTCTATACATGAGCAAATATATCAGAGATTCATCTTCATTGATTCGCCCTTCTGGGAAGCGCAGTCCCTCAAATAATTCCTTCTTAAAGATTTTTCCACACAGACACATCGTAAAATATCTGTCACGGTTAAAAATGCGCATCTGCATCTCGATTCCCGAAAACCGTTTCACGCCATCTTCTACAGACAGTTCATTCACTCTGCACCCATTTTTCACTCGAATTAAGCAGCACTGAGCGATATCCAAATCATTTTCCTTGAGCGTCGCATAAAGCTTTTCGACATAATTTGGGGCTGCTTCATCGTCTCCATCTAAGAACATGATGTATTTACCATTTGCATGGGCCAATCCGCAATTTCTGGATGCAGAAACACCTTTATAGTCTTGATGGAATACGTTAATTCTATCATCAGTTTGCGCTGCTCTTTGGCACAAAACCCACGATTGATCCGTAGAACCATCATCCACGAGGATCACTTCTATATTGCGATAAGTCTGATTTTTCAGTGATTTTATGCACCTGTCAATAAACTGTTCGACATTATAGACTGGTACAATAATGCTAATTAAGTCATTCATTTTTCAACCTTCTCAAATTAGATACCATTTTTAAACTTTGATCAATTACCTGATCCATGTCGTAATATTTATATTCTCCAAGGCGTCCCCCAAAAATAACCTTTTTTTCTTTCTTTGCAAGCATTTGATATTGAGCTAACAACTTCCCATTTTTTTCATCATTTACAGGATAATATGGTTCATCTCCAGGTTTCCATTCAGTGCTAAATTCGCGGCTAATAACAGTTTTGGATAGCTCCTTTCCATCTTCGTCCCTGCCAAATTCAAACCATTTATGCTCAATAATTCTAGTCCAGGGTGTTTCTCGGTCAGTATAGTTTACTACAGCATTTCCTTGAAAGTTGGGCCTATTAATGATTTCATTCTCGAATCTAACGGATCGATACTCCAATGCACCATAACAATAGTTGAAATAAGCGTCAATCGGCCCAGTGTATACAATTGTTTCAGCTACCGTATCCAGCGATTTTTTATTTGCAAGATAGTCTATGCCAAGGCAAACTTCAATGCCTGCTAGCATATTTTCAACCATTTTCGTATATCCACCAACAGGTATCCCCTGATAGAGGGCATTGAAATAGTTATTATCAAAAGTTAGCCGAACAGGGAGACGCGTAATGATAAAAGCCGGAAGATCTTTGCAGTCTCTTCCCCACTGTTTTTCCGTATAGCCCTTGATGAGCTTCTGAAAAATGTCTTTTCCAACAAGTGAGATCGCCTGTTCCTCAAGATTTTTGGGTTCTGAGATTCCAGCTTCCTCTTTTTGATGCTCAATCTTTGCAGCTGCTTCCTCTGGAGTTGTTACACCCCACATTTTATTAAATGTATACATATTAAAAGGCAGTGAATACAGTTCCCCTTTGAAGTTTGCCACAGGCGCATTCGTGAAGCGATTGAAGACCGCAAAACGCTGCAAATACTCCCATACATCTTTGTTGTTCGTGTGTAAAATATGCGCTCCATATTTATGAACATTGATTCCTTCCATTTTTTCTGTGTATACATTGCCCGCTATGTGATTGCGTTTTTCAACAACAAGAACAGACTTACCATGTTCTTTCATCTGCTGTGCAAAAACAGCGCCATATAATCCAGCGCCAACAACAAGATAGTCATAAATCATTTCTTCTTACCGCTTCCTCGTATGCTGTTTTGAAATAGTAACCGCTTCTAAGCTTTTTGGAAATCTGAATTGTGTTATTTTTCATTGTTTGATACTCATTTTCTGAGATATTCTTCAGAATGCTTCCTATATTCTTTAGGTTATCTACCGCAATCCCAACATTATTTGCTATAACAAAATCCGCTATGGCAGCTTCGCTCCATACAATTACCGGAAGCTCCGCAGCTAAATATAGAGACGTTTTATGTGGATTATTAAACCTTAGGTATTCACCAGTATGTCCTGTGCAGGTTTCTATAGAAGTACCATCCCAAATTATGCCATAATCGTAATTTAACACCTTTGGCAATTCGTCTGGTGATACGGACCCTTCGTATGATATGTTATTTCCATCTGTTATCAAATCTTCTCTATATCCGTTACCATAAAGATACAAAACGCACTCTTTTTGGTTTGACATACTATTAGCCAAATCGTAAATATAGGCACTTTTTTCCGGAGACATATTGCCCGCGATAACCAGTTTCTTTGTTTTTTCCTTTTCTGATGCTGTGTTATTCCCGATTTCACATAAATAGTCGAAGATTTCAAGTGAAATTAGTTTTTCCTTTTCAAATCCCGATTCAATCAAAAATGACCTCATCTTATCATTATGGCAGATAACAGAATCAAAGAGTTTTAGAATTATCTTATCCTGCATTCCAACAGATTTGCTAAGAGTCCCGTTTGCGTCTTCATCTGCACCACGAATAATGTTCAGGTCGTGAATGATCGCAATCAGTTTAACGCCTTTCTTTTTTATTATCGGCAGAAAATGAGTTAGTAGTTTTGTCCCATATAATGGGTGTTGAATAAGGAGTATATCGCCTTTTTTTAATTTTAGGCTTGTCTTGAGGAGTCCTGTTGCCCATACAGTTAACATCCATATTTTTTGAAATAGAACCGGCTTATCATATGGTATTGCAGGCATATGGATGGCTTTCATGCCCATATCATTGCATATATTTGCTATATCAGAAGGTGCTTTTTTTGCTGCATTATTCTGTTTAGTTTTTATTACATCAATGTAGTATCTCATGTTCCTCCCCCTAACTAGTAAAGTATATTTATGCCTTGCTCATTGGACCGTCAGAATAATCATCTATGATCTTCCCTTCAATTAAGGCATTGCAGATTATTTGGAATCTCTCAGCCGCAATTTCTCCGTTCCAGCACTGACAAATCGTATCTTGTGCAGCTTTATATAAGCTCTCCTGATTCGCTTTGCCAATAAGTTCCATAGCTTTCAGCGACATATCGCGCACATTCCCAGTCTTGTACACGTAGCCATTTATACCATTTTTAATCAAATACTTTGCAGAACCACATGAATCGCTTACCAAAACCGAACAGCCATTAAACAGGGCTTCATTTACGACTGCCCCCCACCCCTCCTGCTTATTGCTGGAGAAGAAAAGAACATTACTTTTCTTCATGTAGTAATAGACAATATCGGGGGGCTGAAAGCCAATAAATCTAATTCTATCCTCAAGCTTTAATTTCCTCACAAGTTTTTCAAGTTCTTGTCTCTCAGAACCATCACCGATAATTGTCAGATTTGTGTATACTCCAAGTTTAGTAAGCTTATAAACACATTTTATTACATCGTTTACTCGCTTTAATTTTATCAATCTACCAACATACAGAAGTTCCACTGGCATATTGTTGCACTTTGAAGATAGTTGTTCCTCTGAAATTCCATCGCCTGATAACGGAAGATAACCAAATCTATAACACTTTTCAGGATTGAATCCAAGTAATTTAACGTCAGACTTCACATAAGAGCTTGCACAAAGAAGATAGGTATTGTTGCCGTTTTCTATGAATCTATTACTATATATCTTTCGAGTTGAAGGGATAAATCTTCGCCATGTTCCCCCCTTAAACAATCGCTCTGTATAGATAAAAGATAACTTTCCTGTTTGTTTTCTTATTGTAAGTAGATTGTCTGAACTTCCTCCGAAGATTGCAACATCCGATTCCCTAATCAAATTCTCAGAGAGTTGCTTATTCTGCTCTTCAAAATAATTAATTACAAAATCAAACTGCAATGAATCTCTATTGTAGCCTTTATCCATTCTGTCTTGTGTTGCTATAAAGTAAAACTCATTTTTTTTTGCAAGTTCAACACAAAACGGAAGTAGATGATTATTCAAGAATCCAGAAACAAAAACAATCTTCATATCATCACCAGTAAATTAATTCCATTCCACCAAATGTATGAGAAAAACGCACACACAATAGGACGATCAATATTAACGCAATCAACTCGGAATTTTTTTGACGTCCGTAGGCATCCATTCTCTCATACATCACATATCCCCATAACGGACATACTGCGGGAATAAAATAAAATGCAACCCTTTCCAACGCCAAAACAGCAAACCGCATCCCATACAATGAAATACTCGCAAGTGCCATATACACAACCACGCTCAATGACCTTTTCTCTATGCTCTCTACGAACATTGAATTGGGATTGTATGTAGTTTTATATAGCTCATATAAAAAGAACAGGAAAATCACAAAATTAATAAGTGCTCCCACAGATCCACCTACACCGTTATTGTATCCCATGTCAAATCGTTCGTTTGCAAATCCCACAATTTTTTCAAGTGAAGATACAGCCGCAATCGCCAGAATCGTAAACCAAAGAATACTTTTCTTTGAAAGTGGAATCTTATATACCAATATAAAGGGCAGAAACACTATGGCCGTTTGATGGAACTGCGTGGCTATCAACATGAGAAGCAGTGCTCTTATTGTTCTTCTCTTCTGCAATTGCAAGATGGCCAGCAGGCATATGGCTGCTGCGATTCCCTGTCGAAAAGCAGTCATGTAAAAGGTAAAGCCACCTATGCAAACAAAAAACACCAAGCCAGAAAAACAATCAGAAGTATTTTTGTAGATAAAGTACAGAAACACAGCAGTTGTGAAGCCATACTGTAAATACATATATATCTGAGGATGCGGCAGATAGGTCGAGAGCAGCCAAACGACCAATAGATACCCTCGTTCAAAAGACGATGTGGCAGCATACGCAGGAAAACTCAGTTGGTTTGCTCTTAATACATGATTATAGTAGTTCGTTATATCCCCGCCTTGCTGTAAGGCATCAATACCTCCGCAAAAGAACACAATGACAATCCAGGCGTAAATCATCATTGCTTTACTGGGATTACGAAAGTTTCTCGATTTTCCTATCAAGTAGGATCCCGTAAACAATGTAAAGATAAAGATATAAAATGATCTCATGATTATTTACAAATCTCCATATACATTTTTAAATAACTCTGATAATTATTGGCACGATCATGAACTTTTTCGCTTTTCTCAATGGCATTTCTCGATAGCTTGACGGCCAACTCATCAGAATCGAATATTTGAAGAATTCTTAACGCCAAGTACTGATACTCACCAAAATCATATAGAAATCCGTCCTTCTGATCCTCAATAAAATCCATCATCCCACCTCGGAAAGATGCAATGCTGGGAGTTCCAAGATGCATTCCCTCATGCAATACCAATGATGGTCCTTCGATTGCAGAGGGAATAACCTGAATATGCGCATGTAGCATATTGCTGACCATCTGCTCAGACGATTGGCTTCCGAGAAACTCGACATTCTTCTCGATCCCCAGTTCACGGATCAGTGATTTCAAATATTTTGCATATCCTGATGTTCCAATTAGACCATTCTGATTTGCGGTCATTCCAGGCACTCTTACTTTGACAGTGGGATATTTGTTCTTCACAATCGCAACTGCCTTAAATAGCTGATGCAGGCCTTTTAATGCGGTTCCTCCAGGGTTTGTTGTAATTGTGTATCTATCAATTTTCTGAATATCCCATTTGGGAGAATGATAGAACGCTTCCCGCAAATTATACTTTATGCTAAAAAATTGCAGATCTGGATTAATCTCATAGGCAACTGATTTATGCCAGCTATCCACAACCATACAATATTTTACTAATCTCAGCATCTCCGCTTCGGACTTGGCGTTCTTTCTGTGGAAGAAATGATATTCCAGCATACCATTCAAATGTATCCATTCTCGCAGAGTCCGATACCGAAGCAACTGCCATAGAGAAAGCCCCGCAAGATCATAATTCTGGATTTTCGTCATTAACCCTTGCAACGATATTACAGTTTTAATCTGAGGAAACGCACGCAAAAACGACAATGCGTGGCAATACTCTGTTCCGTGGATATTTACAACATCCGGCTGAAACTCATCGACAATTCTTTTCCAGTAATCCTGATATCGGGGTCTGTAAAACATCATGTCACGACCTGTTCCCGGTAAGCAGTAATAATCTGTTTGACCAACTCTCCGCATTTGGAATTTATCCCCATACACACAAGCCACAGCCAGTTGTACTCCTGGGTCAGCATCCAATTGTTTTGCAATGTCAAACATCCAAGTCCCACTATTTCCTGTTTTAATTCCCAAATCCGCAGCTAGCGGAGGCAGAACCATATTCACTATCCATAATACTTTCATATGCTACAATCCCTTCTTGCGTCTTATCGCAAATACGCTTACGCAAATCATGTAATACAGCTCACACGGAAAGAAAAAGGAAATCAAGTTAATGATCCATTGCTTAACAGTTTCATTACCCTGAAGAAGCTCCCGTTTTAACGGATACGGATAAAACCCCACAGCCTTCAGCTCGCTTAGAATTCTTTTGGCATGACCGATATCGCCAGATTGCATAACGGAGAACAACAATGCTTTTACTGCAAAATCTCTCTTATTTTGAATAATGCGCTTCTTACGGTCATCTATTTCGTGCCTCAACAAATCATCATAAGCAAATGACAGCTTTTTCATGGAGTCAATATGCACTGAATGATTATTACTATGCATTGCCGATCCCTGGCGTTGACGATAAAAATAAAATACCGCGCTCGTTTTAAGACAAATCCTAGCTGATATCACCGCTTGAAAACCAAACAGCACATCCTCTGAATACTTGATGTCATTCCGGAAACGGATGTCATTCTCCTTCAAGAATTCCGTCCGATAGAGGTTACAGCAGACACCTCCACCACCTTTTGCAAACATAAAGTCGTAGATTTTCTCCGGATTATCGCACTTATTAAAAACCGGCTTTGCTTCATCCGCATAATCTGGTTGATCATAAAAATTTCTCATTTTAAACCAAACAATATCCGCACTGGCATCACAGGCTTCCTGATACAACTGCCCGAGACAATTGGGTTTCATTAAATCGTCACCATCAACAAACCAGATATATTCGCCTTGAGCCAACATCATCCCTTTGTTTCTGGCATTGGAAACGCCAGCATTTTCCTGGTAACAGTAACGAACACCCTTGTGACTCTTTGCAAAATCCTGGATATGCTCCGCACTCTTATCTGAAGAACCATCATCGATACAAATAATTTCATACTGATCCTCTGGCATATTTTGATCGATACATGACTGTAATGTTTGCAGAATATAATTCTCCAAATTAAACACTGGGATGATAATTGAAATTTTCATTCTTTGATTGCCTCGTAAATTGTTCTTGTTAATATCTGATCCTGAGCTGCCTTATCATGGTGTTCCTGACCGCACAGGAATGCTTTCTTACCATACTGTTCGAGTAAACCAGGATTTTCCACCAGTTCTGTCAGCTTCTTCTCAATCTCTGCTTCTGAAGATGCGGTAATCGCAGCATCATAACGGTTAAAGTAATCAATCGGTGCAATCCCCTCGGCACCAACCGCAAAGATACATTTTCCTGCCTTTAGGTAGTCTGTGATTTTCGTTGAAAAGGATAACCTTGCCTTGTATCGGTTGGCCTTATCAAGTCCCTCGACAAATACTAAAACATCTGCTTCGTTCTGTACTTTTCTTACCTCTTCTAAGCTAATCCCGCCCTTTATTTGACAGCCATTCCTGTTCAGCGCATCCATTTGTGAATCTGTCGGTTTATCCGTTGTATATATGTCCAGCTCTATTTTAACCCCATCGGCATTGATACGCTGCATTGCCGAGGAAATCACTTGAAGCGTAGCTCCTCGTCCGATTATCAGTTTGCCCGTATAAACCATCTTGATTGGCGTATGAGGAGCTGTGTACTCGTAGCTTACTCCGGTGTAATCGATGCCTTTCGTCAGAACAATGCATTGTTTCTTAAAAAGCGCATCATATTCTTCTTTCTGCTTCGGCGAAATTACCATAATGGTTTTGGCATCGGTAAGTAATTTTTTCTCGTGCTTTCTGATCCAGAAACGATGAACATAAGATAGCGGTGTTCGTTCTATTGATAGATACGAGTAATTATCATCAGACGAGTACACGATATAGGGTTTTTTTGTATATTCAGCAATGTAGTTTTGAAGGCGATTCATATACACCGTTGAGTAAACCGGGAAGAACAGCACATCAGGGCAGAAATCGTCTAGGAAATCCCTCAGTTCCTGCGTCTTCCATTTTCCAATGCTCCAGACTAACTCCCTGGCAAAGCTCAATAACTCTGTATGCTTCCTGGCATATAAATTATTCTGTACACTTCTAGTTTGATTACTGTTATACACAATCGAACCAGTTTTAACTTTCCTATGTAATATACTCTGCATCAGTTTGTTTTCTGATATCTGGAAAAATTGGTTGCATATCACCGTATCTGGTAAAGTATCTCTTGTGTAAACAAGGGCAAGCGAATTTTTTCCCCAATTAGAGAAGAAATTTATTAATGTATTAATTCCTGTATTGTCAATCCATGGGTTAATTCCGACAACTAAAACCTTTGGTCTTTTCATGTATATACCTCATCGAATTTTATGGTAATATTAAATACTACTTCTTTAATATGCAAAGAAGCAATGCAGCCGCACAAGAGCGGAGCCGTTGTCAATAGAACCGTGGAATATCGGAGCAGACTGCTCAGGCGTCTATGAGAATATGCTCCTGAAAGTCTATTGACATAAGGTTCACGAAGCATCCTATCCAGTAGAAAACGAGACTACTGTGTCCCTTTCCTGCCTTTCGGCGAGGATAGCTTTGGGCATAACCCAATACTAGGTCGAGGAATTGATACCTTACAAGTTTTTAGAGAAATGCCATAGAAACCCGAAGCTCTTTTCAGCATCAATATCTGCAATTTTCAATTTTCAAGGTTCACCCGAGCCTTTTTTCTCGGTTTTTCATAGATTTCTTAACACCACTAATCTTGTCCAAAATACTAATTAACGAACATGTAAATCGAATTCCAAATATAAATTCACATAACCATATCTTTTTTGTTCTAGGATTCAAATTATATTTCAATAAATGCCGCAGATTGAATATTCTTCTTCTCTGATTTTGGAGTTCCTTTTGGTGTCTGGAAAAGGATATCAGCAAGTTACAATACAATTTCGCTAAAGCTGATAGAAGGATTTCTCTTATCCTTGGATCATCTATTTCCTGAAATATCTTTTCCCATTTCTCAACTGTAAAAATAAAGCCTTCAATACTCTCTGGTTTAAAGCTGGCTGTTACAGAATTCGGATGCTGTCTGTAATATACAAAAGGTTTGTCTATTACTACAATATTCTTCGCTTTCTCAATCACTGAAAAATACCAATCCATATCCTCACAAATCAGGTTTTCGTCAAAAAACAAGTTGTTATCCATAATCAGACTTCTACGTACACATTTCGACCAACAAGAGCAAAAAAAAGCGTCTCTTTTAACCAACTCATACAACACATTGGTTTTATCACACCCATTTAGCCCGGACATAGAAATACCACAGTCACTAATTAATCCTGGGGAGTAATACTTGTAATATCGGAAAAGAATAATATCCGTATTTCCTTCCATTTTTTGGCTCAAACTAGTAAAAAAATCCTTATCACATAATAAATCATCGCTATCTAGAAAAGTGAGAAATTCACCTTTTGCTGCCCGTATTCCCATATTGCGTGCCGATGACTGTCCACCATTTTTTTTGTGTAGCACTGAGATATTTTTATGAACTGCCGCAAATTGATCACAGAGAACCCCACTTTTATCTGTAGAACCATCATCTACCAATATTACTTCGTAATCGGTGAAGAATTGCCCGATAACACTGTTAAGTGTTTCCTCCAAGTATTTTTCAGCATTATAAACCGGTATAATCAAACTTATTAACATCATTTTTCTCCAATTATTTTTTGTTATGAGGCGACTTTTGTCAAGAGAAATAAATAAAAAAATTTTTCCCTTGGCTTATGCCATATTTATTCGCTATCCAGCATCATTTGAAGAGAATCTGATTTAACACTTCCCAGCATTTTGCCACTCTGTTATTCACGGATTGGTTATCTATAGACTAATGGTTCGACAAGGGTACTCCTATCTAGCAGAGTGAATCACAATTTTACGGAACCTTGAGGAAATCTCTGCCTTTTTCAGATACTGCCAGAAACAAGGTAAATATCTGCATTCTGATACTGATTTTTGCTTGTTTGCCTACAACATCATGGATAATTAGCTGTCAAGAGCATAGACTGCTTTTATAATGCGCAGTACCCTTGACCGACAGATACTATGGACATTCTTGCTGATTTTTATTAATATATATATTAGTGTCCTCTAATTCTTCTTGTCGTTGTTCTTATCAAATTTCAGTATACAGGTAAATCCATGTTGTCACAAATATGAGGATATTTCATATTATCTAGAAGCTGACGTATCAGTCAATTCTGATTTTATATTATCTGTCATGTAGTCACGTAATCGCTTGCTTACTTCCTGTGATATTGCCGATACCCCCGGTAATACAATTACATTGCTCAATCTCCGGAATCTATTTGACAAAGGATTTGGTATCCTCTCAAACATATCTAAAACAGCTCCGCTAATGCTCTTATATTTTAATGCATTATAGAGATCATTTTCATTGAATACTACTTTTCGTCCAACATTAACAATGACGGAGGTAGCCTTCATCTGGCTCAATACTTCTCTGTCAAAAAAACCTCTTGTACTTTCATTGCTTGGAAGAGTTGATATCACATAATCGTATTCCGAAATACAATTGATTAACTCTTTACGCTCACAAATAACACGGCCAAAATATAGTCTTTTTCCAGTTTTCTGAGCATATCCATCCACAATCATGTCAAATCCGGAAAGCCGCTTCGCAATTTCTGTTCCAATACTTCCTGCACCGAGAATCATAACCTTTTTGGTGTACAGTTCTTGAATTTCAGTATAATGACGTTGAATCTTTGCATGGCGATTATTCGGATTTGAATGAAGTCTTTTTGCCATCAGAAGCATTCCCATAACCACAGTCTCCGCTATAGGCACGCTATAGGTACTACCTGCATTCACTACCCTGATTCCTTTTTGCCCAAGTTCTTTGAGCGGAACACTATCAAATCCAGCACTTGTCAACTGGAAAAAACGCACTCCAGGAAAATCCATCTGATTTACCTTCACAGCCATTGCTCTCGAGCCTGCAATAACTACAACATCACTATTATGATTATAAGCATCTATAGTTTTGTATGTAACTTTTACTACTTGCACGTCTGCTGGAAATGAGTTACTATACAGGTCTTGTTCTGTCAATACAATTCTCATGGTATCTGCACTCTTTCATCTATTAAGTAATTTTTCGTAATCAGTTTTTTGGTTTTCAAGCATAATCGGACGATCATAATACCTTTTTGTTCTCTCGTATGCCGCCTGACCAATTTTTTGTGAATATTCTCTATCAGTAATCAGTTTTCGCATGGCAGATTCCAATTCCGAAACATCTTTGGGTTCTACCAGCAGGCAGGAAACATCAGCTTCCATTACCTCAGAGGCTCCGGGGATCTTTGTTGTAATCATTGCAATTCCAAGTGCGCCAGCTTCCTGAAGCACCATTCCAAATCCCTCTCTGTATGTCGGATGTACCAGCACATCCATTGCTGAATAGTATTCGCGCATCTTCGAGCCGTCAACCATTCCTGTCATAACAACTTGATCTGATTTTCTCGCCCAATCCAAAATATCAGCTGGAACACCACACTTATCTTCTATAGGCCCTACGATTAGCAGCCTTGCACTAGGCTCAGATTCTGTAATTTTATGAAATGCTGTCAGCAACTCTGTGCAACCTTTATCTACTGAAACCCGACCAGCAAAACCGAATACAAACGCACCATCAGGAATATTGTATTGATTACGAATCGACGAACAATATTCAGTCTTTTTTGAAATATCAAACCTCTTCATATCAACGCCAATCGTACCACCTTTTCCCACAACAACAGCCTTTTCTTCTGGATATAGTCTTTCTGATACTGCAAATGTATTGTTCATTGGGCTAACTGCCCTAATATCCGTTGAATTTCTACATACCATTTTCTCAATGGCCTTAAAAATTTTTCGGGATATTCCGCTCATTCCAACATAGCGTATACCCCACTGACAGTATAATCTAACAGGAACCTTCGCTATTTTTGCTGCAATACTTGCATAACAGGCAGCATTAGGAGTAGAATACTGCACCATATCAAACTGATGTTCTTTGAAGATCTGTATAAACTGCTTAATGGATTTCAGAGCAGATACGTCAATACCTCTTGCCATATGTACTGGTATAAAATGCAGATATTCTGGCAAAGATTTTTCAAATTTTTCATCTTCATTACATATCAAAGTAATTTCATATCCGCAGTTTTCATGTAAATACTTTGCCGTTTCAACTACAAATGTTTTCATTGTAATAGAAACCGTTGTACAAATACAAATCTTCTTCATTACTTCAATCCCTACTTCTACTGTTTTCTTGATTCAACAATCATGTTTACTTTGTTGCGAATCAACTCTAAATTTCGCTGATATTCATCTTCCGAATACTTCTCAACTTCTTTCTCTTTCAATCGGATATTTCTTACGCCTTCAATAAAAATATTTTTAATTTCCCGTGGATCTTTAACAATGTTTGCATCACAGAAGCCTCTGGACAAAATTGCTGCAGTTGAACCAAGATGATAATGCTCTGCAATGATATATTCTGCCGGAAGCATACCGTACCCAACTCTGGCAATCCCGCCAAAACCATATTTTATACCTTTATCTCTGATTTTCCGACAAAGGTTTTTAACAACATCACCACAGATCAGTTCAAACATAAAGTCCATATGGTATGCAAGATGAAGATCATTTAATCCTATATGAACTTCATCAATTCCTGAAACCTCCAGAATAGAATCCATATGAGCTACGGCCTCGGCTGTTTCCACAAGAAGCTGTACCTTTGCTCTGCCATTAACATAACGTACAAATTCCTTAACATCATTCACAGTTTTAAACATAGGAAGCATAATTACATCCGCGCCCGCTTCGATTGCCTGATTGATTTCATCCTCGGAACTGCAATACTTTGTAGTAGCTGTGTGTAATGGATTTACTCTAACCATAAGTTCCGCATTCGTAACAATTGGACGCAGCTTTTTTATATCTTCAATTGTGTGGTGATTTTTAACAGTATCCATCCCACCTTGTCTTTCATCTTTACCAATGTATTCCATGTCGATCCAAATACGATCGACGCCTGCTTCCTGAGCAATTTGTGCTGTTACTGGATTATTTGTAATATACATCAAGGTTAATGCCATTTCATTTACCACCTTTATTTTCTATTCTCCTTGCTGGAATGCCTACAAATGTTCCTGATTCTCTTATATTGCTAATTACTACTGCACCAGCACCAATTATACAGCCGGGGCAGATGTCAACATTATTGCTGACGGTTGTTCCTGCACCGATCCAAGTCCTGCTTCCTACAGTGACAGTCCCACACAAATGACTGCCTACCGCAATATGCACATAATCACCAACTTTGCAATCGTGATCCACAGATGAACAGGTATTGATGATACACCCTTTTCCAATCTTTACACCTGGATTGATTACAACACCAGCCATAACCACTGTTCCTCGACCTATTAATACGTCTTCTGCAATAACTGCATCTGGATGAATAAGTGTAACTATTCGTTCTTCTGGAATAGATTCCTGTATCCGTTTTCGAATATCTGCATTGCCAATTCCCACAATAATATCTGTATCCATTCGACTGGCTTCAGAACTTTTTCCTATGACTGGATAATTTCCACATTGACTTATATTTTCATTATCGTCTAAAAAAACGATTTCAGTGTAACCAAGCTTTCTTGCAATATCAGCAATTACCTTTCCATGACCACTTGCACCGATAATGGATAATTGTTTCATTTCTATTTCCTTATATTGTCCTTTTCCTCATTCATTTCTGTCCATTAAATTCTTCCATTGTTGCCGCCGTCTCTGAACTGATTCCTTCTCTCTTCATAACAGTCTTCACAGTCTGAAAGATAATCTTCCAGTCTCCGAAAAAAGTCACATGATCCACATATTCAACATCCAGGTCAAACTTCTCTTCCCAGGAGATAGCGTTTCTTCCATGCACCTGTGCATATCCTGTAAATCCCGGGCGAACCTCATGCCGTCTCGCCTGATGCTTGTTATAAAGTGGCAGATATTTTACAAGCAGAGGGCGTGGTCCTACCACCGACATATCTCCCTTCAGGATATTAATCAGTTCCGGCAGTTCGTCCAGGCTTGTCGATCTCAACATTTTACCGAAAGACGTCAGCCTGTCCTTATCAGGGAGCGGTTTCCCCTCGTGATCCTTTTCATCCGTCATCGTACGAAACTTATATAAGGTAAATATTTCTCCATTCAGTCCTGGCCTTTCTTGCCTGAATAGAACGGGCACTCCCAGTTTTGCTCTGACCAGAAGTGCCGTAATCGCCATAACCGGAGAAAGTACAATGATAGCTGCCAACGCACAGCAGAAATCCTGTGGTCGTTTAATATACTTTTCATAAAATCTCTGCTTATGTACCTCTTGTTCAGACAAACCCTTTTTCCACTTGTTCATTTATCGGAAACATTCCTTCACAATCTCAATTATTCTTTCCTGATCCTCTGCCGTCATTTTGTTATCGCTCGGCAGACACAGACCTCTCTGGAAGATATCCATTCCCACATCCAGCGGTTTCCCGTCTTTTCCAACCGCTCCGCCGCTGATATAGGCATTCGTCTTTGCACGTCCATTACCTCCACGGGTAACGAATCCATTCATACGGTAGATAGGCTGCATATGCATGGGTTTCCAGATTGGACGTCCTTCTGCATTGTATTTTGTCAGTGTCTCCAGAATTTCTGTCGGACAGCTTTTACCCGGTTCGGAGAGATAAAGTGCTTCCTGTTCTCCCCTTACCTGTCTGCACATGGCATCCGGATTGATAAGCATACAGCTCAGCCAGAAGTTGGGCTCACTGTTCTTTTTGTCATAAGGATTCATCATCACCGGAAGATCTTTAAACCCTTCCCGGTATCTTTCATAAATTGCTTTCTTCTGCGCGATATGTTCTTCCAGATAAGGGAACTGTCCTCTTACCACACCGGCGATCACATTACTCATCCGGTAGTTATATCCAAGTTCCTCATGCTGGTACCAAGGAGCGTTTTCTCGGGACTGTGTAGACCATTTTCTTACCTTGTCAGCGGCCTCTTTATCATCGGTCAGCAACATTCCACCGGAAGATCCCGTAATGATTTTATTTCCATTAAAAGAAATAGCGTTATATGTACCGAAGGTTCCTGTCTGGACTCCTTTATAGGAAGCGCCCAGAGATTCTGCGGCATCTTCTATGATTATGGCGTTGTGTTTGTCGCAGACAGCTTCCAGCTCGTCTACCTTTCCTGGAGTTCCGTATAAGTGAGCAATAACCACAACTTTAACATCAGGATATAATGCAAAAGCTTTTTCCAGAGCTACGGGATCCATGTTCCAGGTATCGTATTCCGTATCTATGAAGACAGGAATCCCACCCTCATAAACTACTGGATTTACCGTAGCGTCAAATGTCATATCAGAACAGAACACTCTGTCTCCCGGTTTCACACCTGCTAGCTTTACAGTCATATGAAGAGCCGCCGTACCGCAGGATAAAGCAACTGCGTATTTACATCCTGTTTTCTCACATGCCAGCTTCTCTGCCTCATTGATATTTGCTCCTACCGTAGACATCCAGTTCGTATCATATGCTTCTTTAACATACTCCAGTTCTGGCCCGTGCATCGTCGGTGAACTCAGCCATATTTTATTCTGAAATCCTGTAAAAATTTTTTCTCTATCTTTTATCACAACGTGCTCCCCTTACTTCTTTATATTTTCTTCTCCACAATCTCCAGTCCCACCTGTATATTCTGCGTCCTTCCGAAGAACGGAATCTCCAGGTAAGCTTTTCTTTTATGCCTGTCTATCTTTCGGATATATCCTTCCATTCCCTGCAAGGGACCGGAATTAACAATCACTTTGCTTCCTATTATGATGCCCTCCGACATAGTAACTATCTGATCTTCGCCCCCAAACCTTGTCAGAAAAGCAACTTCTTTTTCTGTCAGCGGGATGATCTCCCGCCCTGTTCCTAGAAGCTTCGTCAGGCCGATCACTTTTTTTAGCTGCTGATAGAGTTTTTCCATATCCTGGGTGATCGCAAAAACATAGCCGGGGAAAAGAATCTTTTTCAAAACTGTCCATTCTCCCCGGATTTTCCTTTTTTCTTCATAATAAGGAAGGAAACATTTCTCCAGAACATCTTCCTCAATATCTTTTTTGCACTGGATGCAGATATTTTCTTCTGTACCTGTGCGCACCTGCATCACATACCATTTCGAGTTGTTTTCCATAAGATTCTCTCCTTAAAAAGGGTATGCTTCGCCACTCTGTCCTGTCGGGCAGAGTCTCATCTGATTTCGTTTCCTTATATTAAGAATACGAAATCCTTTCTGACATCCGGAAATTGCAAACGCGGCGAAGCGACGATTTGTTTTTCCCGGAATTTTTCAGGTAGCGGAGGCCTTTTTGCCCTCCGTGATATTCTGTATATCTGTCAGATGATGCACAGATGTATCTGGCATTTCTTCTTTTGCTGACGCAGCCTCCAATGCTGCCCGTTGGATCTCCCGCAGAGTTTCCAGCTCTTTCATGGTTTCTTTTTCTTCTCTGGATGTTTCTGATGCCGGAGCGGCCTTTTTCGCTGTGGGATGGAATGTAGGAACAATCTTCTCTACCATCTCCACAATGGCGCCGCTGTTTTCATAGCTGGCTTTGGCAAGACCTTCCAACTGTCTGAGAAATACATTCAGGTTAAAAGGAATTGGTTTACCAATATGGATCAGCTCATTGTCTGTCTTTTTTAGTCCCTCTTCCGCCATCAGTTTTTCTTCATATAACTTCTCACCGGGACGCAGCCCTGTGTATTCGATAGGAATGTCTATATCCGGTTCGTATCCGGAAAGCTTGATCAGGTTCCTTGCCAGACTGTCAATCTTCACCGGTTCGCCCATATCCAGAACGAAAATTTCTCCTCCCCAGGCGTAAGTTCCCGCCTGCAGCACCAGACTCACCGCCTCCGGGATTGTCATGAAGTAGCGCACAATATCCGGGTGAGTAACTGTCACCGGGCCGCCGCTTTCAATTTGCTTTTTAAAAAGCGGGATAACGGAACCGTTGCTTCCCAGCACGTTGCCGAAACGCACCGCCACATATTGGGTTCCCTTCCGGTCTTTATTACGAACACTTTCCATATGGATCACATTATTAGGAGTTTCCGCTCTCTCCGGCAAAATCTGATCCATGGGATCTGTAATGCTGCCTTTATTTTCTTCCTTATGCGCATGAAGAAATGGCAGAAGATCCATTCTGCCTGCTTTACTGATGGCGTCCATGCTCTGAATGACCATTTCACAGAGACGCTTGCTGGCTCCCATGATGTTGGTTGGATTCACAGCTTTGTCTGTACTGATCAGGACGAAACGCTGCGTGCAGTATTTCATAGCGGCATAGGCGGTCTTGTAAGTACCGATCACGTTGTTTTTGATCGCCTCGTTAGGGCTTGTCTCCATCAGAGGGACATGTTTATGCGCCGCCGCATGATAAACGATATCCGGCCTGTATTTGCCAAATACCTGATCCAGTCTTCTGCTGTCGCGGACAGAACCGATGAGCACCACCAGATTCAGATTTTTATATTTTCTTTTTAACTCCTGTTCAATGCTGTAGGCATTGTTTTCATAAATATCAAAAATGATAAGCTGTTTCGGCTCATGAGCTGCGATCTGTCGGCAAAGTTCGCTTCCGATAGAGCCGCCGCCGCCTGTTACAAGGATTGTTTTTCCTTTCAGATATTGGAAGATTTCTTCCATATTAATTCTGATCGGTTCTCTTCCAAGAAGATCTTCTACCGCCACAACCTTCATTTTGCTTAAGGACACCTGGCCGTTGGTAAGCTGGTAGACGCCCGGGAGGCTTTTCAGTTCGCATTTTGTTTCCTTGCAGATATTGAGGATGTCTCTTTTATCCCTGGCGGACGCTGTGGGAATGGCGAACAGGATAAGGTCGATCTTATATTTTTCCACTGCGGAAAGAATGTCGTCCCGTCCTCCCACAACAGGGATTCCCTCCATAAAACGTCCCCATTTATTTGGATTGTCATCAATCACGCAGCAGGGTCTGGCTCCGGCTTTTCCTGACGTTTTCAATTCCTTCAGGATTACCTGGCCGGCGGCTCCCGCCCCGATGACCATTGCGTTATGTACAGCGCTGCGGCTCTGTTCCCGTCTTGTCCTTTCCAGAGTAACATAGCGGAAACCAAACCTTACGGCCACCACCATGAGAAACTGTACCAGACATCCGGTTATGTAGTAGGAAACCGGCATTCGCCTGAACAGACCGGTAATTCCCAATATCTGGAACAAGGTGGTGATCACCGTCGCCAGAAAAATACGGTTCAGTTCGCTGAAGCTGGCAAACCGCCACAGGCTGTTATATAGATGCAGCACATAAAATGTGATAAGTGCAAATATTGTATATATAGGAGCAAATCCGGCAAAAGCGTTCATATAATCTGCCGGTATACTGGAAAAGTGCAGGTCAAACCGAAGAAGCAGTCCCAGAAAATACGAAAGATTTACTGCCACCGCATCATACAAAACCAGATATAAAGCTATTACCTTCCAGTGCTCAAGATTTTTCTTTTTCATCGCATTCAGTAAATTCATATGTTTCTCATCAAACACAGTATTTACCCCCCCCGCCAAAATAAAGACTTTCTTACGATCGAGGATGGAAATATCGTGAAGTATTATGATTCACGAAATGGCATATTCCTTTTCCTGAACATAGTAACTATAACATAATATTTTTTATGTGTAAAGAGTGCAGAAATTCCATTTTTCACCTTTCCTACAGAAAAAACACATTATATTGACAGATTTTTCTTCTTTTTATTTCAAAAAATCACATTTTTCTGTGAGTTTTAATTCGTGAATCATAATATTCTACGAAATTTTTCATGTTTTAATACTTTACTCATCTTATCTATTTTCTTTTCAAATCTAAGGAGACAGCAGATGCAGGAAACAATATTCTTCTGCCTTCCACGTGGAAACTGCTTGTATTTTCTTCATATTTTTCTTATAATACCCAAAAAGGAGATGAGACAATGCCGCACCCAGGAATTTTGTATCCAACATCATTATATAATATCGATACATGGAAATCTGACCGTGTAGCCAGATACTCTGGATCTGACCGGAAAGATGGAGTTATCAGCCCGGACGGACGCCGATATCTGATCAAGTATGCTTCCCATTTTTAGCCACCCGCAGCGACCAGTTAGTTGTTGCCTGCAAAAACTTTATACCTGATAATAAAGAACTGATTGATTTTGGGCATTATATGAGAAAACAATATGATTCCGTTGAAATTGGAAGAGTTCCAAAGTACAGTCAGATAAAGCAGATTTTATCAACAGATCCCGACTTGAAAACCAATCCGGATGAACCCGCCGGAACCAGCGCCTGTTTACGACAATGGAAGCACTCTGTTCCCTGCGCTTTCTTCTGAGGCAATGAAAAATGAGGTTCTGACTTCTGCAAAGGAAATACTCAGGCGTACTATTTTATTTCCAAAAGCAGCCATGTCCATCCAAACCAACAAAGTATCATACCTTGACATGTTGTCATCAAACTTTGATCCTGCCATGGCGCAGGCCGTACTGCGCATGGTTCCTGTCATTCAGCGCAAAATGCCGGATATTTTTATATTTATTGATGCCCAGACGTTTTGTCAGATACAAAGAAAACTTTCTATAAAACGATTCTGCAGGCACGCCTTAATTTTCTTTTAAAACCGGCCTATGAGTCATGTAACTCAGGAAATTATTCTAAAGCCGGATACGAACGGCTACAAACAGATAGCAATTATACAGAAGCAGATTTTGAACGGGATTATAATAATGTTAAAAACACACCCTCGTAACTTATCAAGTCGCGAGGGTGAAATACATTAACACAAAAATTTTTTTACGCAGAGATTTATTTTATCTAGCAGCAAACTGATAACAGAATTATCCGTCATTGTCTCAAGGAAAAGCAAAAGAAATAAAAGAAAGACAGTCCAGATCACCAGATATGCCATCTGTGATTTTTTAATTTCTTTCTTCATGTTGTCAATCATTCGATCATTTTGGAAACATTCTTTTATATCATCCTCTGTCAATATCTCATTGTAAGATTTTTTCAGTTCATAATAACTTTTATAAACTTTTTCCATGTGAAACTTTGATTGTTTATAACTTATAAAAACATAAACTGCCGAACCTGCCAGAACCAGTTCCAGAATAGCTGTAATATCTCGCGTAAATATATGATCCAAGGGCTGATTAGAAGCAATATTGCTGATTATCACCGTAAAAAGGAAGACAAAAATTGCAATTAAATTTGCTTTAAATTTATCCAGAAGTTCTGTCGCATATTCGCCCGTCTTCGATAAAGTTCCGCTGATAAATTCCGCTACTTTATTTTTCAATTCCAGATACTGTGTTACATTTTCTTTCAGGTACAGATTATAATTTGACACAATCGCCGCCATAACTTTTGCATCCAAATGTATCAAGGGCTCATATTTACAGTGCAGGCAAATAATATTCCTGGCGATAAGAGCTTTATCAACAGAACTTCCGCCGGAATAAATCCAATCATAGATTTTATATAAAAACTGATTTTGCCCTATTTTATTAAGAGCATATGTATATTCAACTGAGCGCTGTCCTATGATCTGCAGCTTCAGATTTTCCTTTTGGATTAAAGAATTTGACGCCAGCATACATAAAGCCAAAACAGCTTCTAACTTATGAAACAGCTCTGAAAGAGGGTTTCCTTCATAATCAACAATTATCTTAAAATCATCCGGCAGAAGCTCGTAAATATCCTGATTATAAAAATAAGATATTTCACGGCAGTCCTGAAGCCTTTGCCCCCTGTTAAATTCTTCATTTATCTTCTGATTGTCCGGGCACATAAAATACATTGATTTCGTGCAAACCATATTTTTATTGTCAAAAAGATCGAATATGATATAACTCCCCGACTCTTTCAGAAACATGGAAAAGACTTTTAAGATATCTTCCGTCGTCAACTGAAGTAAGTCTTTTGAAAATTCTTCAAAACAATATACGGAGAAATGTCTGTTGCAGATCTTTTTATCAATTTCAACTTTTACAATTATATTTCCATCTTCCAAAAGCTCACTTATAGAATCATTATATTCCATTTCTGTGATACCTCTATGAAAGAAAAAATGATCATCATTCTCAGCGGACATATCTATTCTTATATCGTCTCTCGATGGAATACACTCTATAATGTCCTTTAGTTCCTGAAATTCCAACGGCATTGCCACTGAAAATGAGGCCTCATACAGCTTTCTGCTTTCACTTTCGGTAAAATGCGAAATTTTATTTTCAATATTTTTGAACAAAGTCATCTTTCTTCTCCCACACAAACGAACAACCTACCGCCGATGAAATATTCGATATGTTTCCTTATCATTCACACGAACTTTCAGATATTTTTTCCCATCACTGTCCTGCTGCGACCATACGATATCCTCTAAATTATCCATTCCTCCAGGTATCTGAATTTGTATTCCATTATAAACCTCGTATGTCTTTTTCATTTTTCTTTTAATCACAGCAGGCTTGACATTAAACTGGCGGTCAAAGCCTTTATCCTGGGGCAAGCTTTCCAATATTTCCAGTAGATTGTCTTTTTCCTCTTCTGATATCTCATCCGGCGCATATTTTCGTATCGTCTGATCCAGCATCTGCTCAAAATCAAAATGTTCAACACTGTTGAAATACAGATATATTGCATTTTTAATTATCATATGATCATGAGGCGCTTTCTGTTTCAAATTACGTCCCAACACTGTTTCCAACGAACGGAACGCTATTTTCGTATTGTACTCGTCGCTTTGCAGCTCATCCAACTCCAGAAAATCATGCCACCAATATTTCGCAACCGTATTAGAATAAACGTTTGCATAGAACTCGTCCGCATTCATATCGTCAAGCTCAAAGAGGCAGGTTTTCCATATTTTCTTTGTGTCTCTGGAAAATCCAGATTTAAGGCTATAATCAATATCATCAAAGAAGTCTGTGTGCTCTACTTTCGCCAGTAAAAAAGAGCAATTTCCTTTTTCTTCAATTAATGCCAGAATAAGACTTCCTTTCTGCACATTCGTATCTAATCTCGAAATTTTTTCATTTGCTTCTTTTTCTTTTCTCAGAAGGCGGTTTGCAATTATATCTACAGACTGTGTTATCAGATCGTTTTCATCCTGATGACGTGTAATCTGCAAAATTTCTGTAATCACCTCCGTACTCAGGGACTGCGTTTTATATTTACGGACCAGATTATTACCGCCGATATAATCTATCAATTGCTCAACATACTCCTGGAAATTCGTCATGATTTTTCTTTTCGATATTATATTTTTTTCATAATCTATTACTCTTATGGCCTGCGCAATAATTTTCATTCCCCTTCTCCTTCGTAAACGATTCTCCTTTTGCTTTAGTATACCATAACACATAATAATTTTAAACTTACTCATCGCGAAAGTATGTGTCAAGTAATCGTTGGCACTTTTCCTTTTTCTTTTGATGTTTGATTATTTTATCTTTTTTCTGACTATTTTAAAAGCCCTTTCTCTCAACTTCCATGTCTCCTATGAACAGAACGCCGACATAAACGCCTTCCTTGATGCTGTTCTCATCGCATCCAGCAAAGGCATATGATGGGTGATGACATCGACATATCTGTTTCCCTTCCCATCTTTTTTCGGCGCTTTTGCCGCGCTCAGGGTCTGCGCGATTTCCTGCATCTGCATCGTAAAGATCAGGCCGTCCGTATACCTCTCAATCGTATCGATCAGCTCACGGTTTTCTTTCCGGTACAGGGCTTTCGCCATGTTATTCGCCCCGTTTTTGGACCAGCGCCTCCTTCTGTGCTTCATCCGTAAGGTGATAGCTGTACAATTCTGGTTCTCCTGCACTCCCATCTCCTTATATACAATCCCCGGCTTTGCTTCTGGTATCTTGATCCCCCGTTCCTGATATGGCAGCATCCCGGCTTTGTTATTTGACAGGTATTCATACAGTTTCTTTGCATCGCCGCTCCGTTTGTCAGCTGCATCGCTGCTCTCCACGCTATCCGCATAAATCTGGATGTATTCCAACATCTCATCTATTTTCCCGGCTTCAAACAATTCGGTTACTGCTTCCTGCGCTTCTTTCTCTTTCAGTTTCCTTTTTATTTCCTGATAAATGTGGAATCGGTCAAGCTGGAAGATCACTTCGGGATCATACGGTTCTTTTATCCAGCTCCCTCCATCCCCGTTCAGTATCCTCTGCTGTATCTCGTCCGCATTATATTTTTTTCTCGATCAGGGCCTCCCGTTTCCGGTGGAACTCACCGCTTTTTTCCATCCCCGCCAGCATTGTTTTATTTACCAGACGGCTCCGTTGCCTGCTGTTTCCATCCCAGCCTTCATACATTGTGAAGACTTTCATTTCCTGCTTCTTCATCTTTTTATGGCCTTTATCCTGCATGGAGAGCCATACGCCGTCCATCTCTTCAAACAGCACCGGCAGGCTCTCCCTGCCTTCCATCTGCTTTACGGCATGGTCTTCTTCCCCACTGATCCGCTCGCCAAGCCTCTGCACCAGGTTCCATGCGCCTCCATGGCTGATGCTCTGGCCGCAGGTTCCGCTGATGATCTCTGCTGTTACGCGGTAGGGAGATTCCGTAACCGTCATGGCGATCTTTTCTGCCAGGTTTGTGGAGAGCAGCCCGATCTTATCCATGTGCATGGCTTCATCCAGCAGGTACACAAAAGCCTTCTTTCCATCCTCCAGCTTCGTCTGGTAGACTCTCCGGGCATAGCTTACTTCCCCATAAACGGTCTTGATCGTAGTCGTCCGCTTTCCCTTATCCCGGTACTGGCTTTTATCTCTTCCTTCTGCCAGTTCCGCATCATAGTTCTCCAGCATGATCCGGGTGATCTCCTGTGCCAGTTCACAGACATATCTGAAAACTTTCTGCTCCAATGTCTTGAAAGATACCAGCTTTTCCTCTACAATAGATTTCATCATACAG
>ERZ1643249.878-NODE-878-length-31866-cov-5.884222_pt1 | contig 31866 bp, 29 predicted proteins | sample MGYA00579263_ERZ1643249 | MGnify/ENA primary metagenome ERZ1643249 (study PRJEB29033, sample SAMEA4952264) | chicken gut metagenome | biome: Broiler Chicken; feature: Gastrointestinal Tract; material: Caecum | place: Ireland | collected 2018 | study: Broiler...
CCACGGAAGCAGGATCTGTTCCAAAATCCTGTTTCGTGGTGTTTTTTTTCCGCGCAGGCGTATTGGGGAGTGAGATCACAGTCCCCGGGAATTAGAGCTTGTAAGGACTTGAATTTTAAGAGATAATAAGGATAGGTAAAGAAGCAGTTCAGACAAAAATACAGGGGGGATGAAGGATGAGAAGATATTTCAGGCTGTGGGCTGTCCTGTCGGCGGTCATAATGCTTTCAGCGTGCGGGGAAAAGAAAGAAGAACCGACAGTCACAGAAGAGGAAGTGTAGGAGGAAGCATCAGCTTCGCATGGAGCGGAAGCGGCGGAAGAGTCTGCAGATGAAGATTTTCCGGATACAAGGGAAAATGAATCGGGGCAGACGATGACAGACGAGGAATACCAGGAATATCTGGAACGGGCGAATTCCGCCAGATGGCTGGCCTTTGAACTGCCGGAAGGCTGGGGGACTGTGATGGGAGTGGGTACTGCGGCTGAAAGGAACAGGAGAAGATTCGACTCTTTATATGGATATTTACTGGGCGGATGATGATTATCTGTACACAGTAACGGGAATCGCGTTTTACGAAAATGCAGAGGCAGAAGAAAAAATGCGGGAGGGACTGGATGTGATCTGGGAGACGGCAGAACTGGTGCCTTCTGATAAATGGACGATGCCGCAGGCGCGGACAGGAGAATAAACCCGTCTGCATATAAGAAACAGAAATACAGGAGATACATATATGTACACATGGGAAGAAATCGAAGAGCATGTGAACAGCTGCGCAGCCTGTCCTCTCTGCCGGACCAGGAAGCATCCGGTGATGGGGCGGGGCGATCATAAGGGGAAGCTGATGCTGGTGGCGGAGGCGCCGGGCGGACAGGAGGATCTGGCCGGCCTGCCCTTTGTGGGACCGGCCGGAAAGGTCCTGGATGAGCTTCTTGCTTCTGTGGAAATCCGGCGGGAGGATATCTATATCACCAATATCCTGAAATGCCACCCGCCGGGCAACCGGGACCCGCTGGAGCAGGAAAAGGAAGCCTGCATGCCTTATCTCAAATACGAGACCTACCTGATGAAGCCCCGGATTATTGTGTGCCTGGGCCGGGTGGCTGCCCAGAGACTGATCGATCCGGGATACCGGATTACCAGACAGCATGGGACCTGGGTAGAACGGAAAGGATGCTTTATGACGGCGACGTATCATCCGTCGGCATTGCTCCGTGATCCTTCCAAAATGGAGGACGGAAAGCGGGATTTCCAGAGAATTCGTGAAAAACTCCGGGAACTGGGGTTGTAATTAAGAATGTTAACGGGGCAGCGCAGAGAATGCGCTGCCCCTTGTGCGGATTCAGTTTTTGATGAAGACCACCGGGTCGATGCCGGGTGTGGGTTCCACGGGAACAGAAAGGGAATGAATGTGTCCGTCAGCGCCGGATTCAAAACGCACAGGAAGCACTGCGTTCATAAAGGGAAGCGTCATGTCATAGCAGTCATAATGATAATGGGTGAAAAGAGCGTCAAAACCATTCCATTTTCCTGTCAGCGCTCCATCCTTTTCTTCAATGGAGAAACTTCCAAAGCCGGGATTGCTGAAGGAGCCGCAGTATTCGCTGAGAGGATGTGAGGGAGAGGTATCCGGAATTCTGGCTTCTGCGCGCTGCTTCATGCCTTCCAGAGCGCCATTCATCATACCGGTGAAGATCTCCTGATACCGGGCATTCCAGTCGGGAATTTCCCGGACACCGAGCACCTTGTCGGAGAGAAGATTGGAAAGGACATTGACTGAGAAGGAGGAGGTGGCGTTGCTTAAGGCCACCAGACCGAAGCCGGATTCCGGAAGCAGGGTAAGCTGTGAGGAAAATCCGTTGGTGTTGCCTCCGTGGCTGACCATTTTCTTTCCACGGTAGATATCAGTAAACCAGCAGAGCCCGTAATCAGCAGACTGAAGCTCTTCAAAAGACCAGAAATACGGACTTCCGATCATCTGGCGCGTGTGCATCATATTCAGGTTTTCTTTGGAAATCAGGCGCGTGCCTTCCCATGTGCCGTCGCCAAGCTGGAACAGAGCGTATCTGGCCATGTCGGAGGCGCAGGAGACAATGCCGCCGGCGGGGGCCAGAGCGCCCAGATGCATGTATCCGGATTCTGCCTGGCCTGTGCCGGTGAATACATAGCCCTTGGAAGTGTCGTCATATTTTGCAAGGGAAGCCATCTCAAAATCAGTGCGTTCCATGCCAAGCTTATCAAAAATCCGTTCTTTTACAAAGGATTCCCAGCTCTGTCCGGACAAGACCTCCACCAGATAACCGGCGATGGTTACCATCTGATTGGAATACTGCAGCACCGTTCGAAAATCGGCGCTTGGCTGCAGATACTGGAAGGTTTCTATCTGGGCTTTCCTGTCTTCCAGAGCGCAGAATGCCACCTGCAGGTCATAGCGGGGGATTCCGGTCCGGTGGCAGAGCAGATCCCGGACAGTTACACGTTCGGCTGTAACCGGGTCCATGAGCTTTAACCAGGGGATATAGGTGCGCACAGGTTTGTCCCAGTCCAGTTTTCCTTCATCAGCCAGCATTCCAAGGGCCAGGGCCGTGAAGGATTTGGTGATGGAGCCGATGGGCATCATGGTGCTGCCGGTCATGGGGAGATCCTTTTTCAGATCCCGTTTTCCATAGCCCCTGGCGTCAAGCAGCCGGCCGTCTTTGACCAGCGCGACGCTCATGCCGGCCACATTCCACTGCTTCAGCAGTTCTTCAAGAATGCCATCCAGTTCATGTAATAAGGTTTCCATACAGTGCCTCCTCTTTCTTTTTCTGCGGCGGAGAGGGACGAATGCCGTTCTGCCGCGCAGGTATTGGGCTTTCAGCCGCAGCAGACAGCTGAAAGAATGGACAGGTTGCATAAATATAGGATCAGGCTCCCGGGTGCCGTCGGTTGACAACAGGATGCCGGATTTTGTAAAATGAAACTGTTATGACAGAGGATCGGAGGTATCAACATGACAGGAGATATCATTCGGCGTTTCCGTCTGGAGCAGGGACTTACCCTGCGTCAGCTTGCGGAACAGGCCGGAGTGACTGACAGTTATCTTTCTCTGCTGGAAACCAATGGAGAAGAGCCGTCTCTCTCTGTTTTAAGAAAGCTTGCAAAGGTATTTGGCCGTCCGGTCACAGCCTTTTTTGAGGAATCATTTCCGGAGCCGTCGATTATCCGGGCGTCCGAGCGGAAGAGCGGGAGTCTTGGGGACAGCGGCTTTTCCTGGGTGATTCTGACGCCGGAGGACCTGGAGGGAGACGCCCGCATCACGCTGGTTGAGACACGGCTGGCGCCTGGCATCGTTCTTCGCAGCGGCGGAATGCCGGAGCAGGCCTGTATCTATCTGCGAAAGGGGGCTGTCCGGATTCAGCTGCCAGACACGGATTATCTGATGAGGGCCGGAGACAGCCTTTATCTGCAGCCTTTTGTTTCGTTTACAGCAGCCTGTGAGGGAAGTGAACCCGGTTCTGCGGTGACAGCTCTTTCCGGTACCGCCCTTCCCTCTGTGACGGCAGAAAGGAGCAGCCTGTGATCGGTTCCAAAATCCGCCGGTACCGCCTGAAAAAGGGTCTAACCCTGCAGGAGCTGGCAAGAAAAACGACGACAACTGCCGGGTATCTGTCTCAGCTGGAACGGGGGCTGACAGAGCCGTCCCTGGCGACGCTGCGGAAGATAGCGTCGGCTCTCGAAGTTCCGATCTTTACGCTTCTAAATGAAGAGAGCCCGGATGCCTCTCTGGTATCCGCAAGTCACAGGCATCAGATTTCTTTCTCGGATTCCAGCGTAGTATATGAGGTGCTGACGCCTCCTTCGGAATCGGCGTCCGAGGGTCCGGATTTTCTGATGATGACCTTTTTCCTTCCTTCCGGGCGGTTTGGAAGTGAGGAACGGGTGTCCCATGACGCGGAAGAATGCCTGTATCTTACCTCCGGTGTGCTGGAGGTGCTGGTGGGAGAGACTGCATACCGGCTGGAGACGGGAGACAGCATCCGCATTCCCGGGAACGCGCCTCATAATCTTTACAATCCGGGAGAAGAGCCGGCCCGGGGCATCTGCTGCCTGAGTCCGGGGATGTTTGTAAGCACGGTCCGCCCTTAGATTGCAGCCCGGTATCTGAAATCCGGTGTCCTGCTGCAGCGGGGCTGGAGCGCTGTTCAGCCCGGAGCGGTTCTCAGCCAATTGCCACGGCAAACAAGCCGGAACAGGTCTCAGTCAATTGTCACGCCGATACCGGGGGTGTCTGTAAGGACTGCGCGTCCTCCTTTATGTTCAAAACCTCCGTGGGCTTTTTTGTCGGACAGAATGTATACGGCATCCAGATCCACCTCTTTGATATTGTCCAGGGCAGCGGCCACATGCATGCCTGCCACATTGGCCAGAGCGCTTTCTCCCATGCAGCCGATCATGCAGCTGACTCCAAAGGATTCTGCTACCGCGTTTATTTTTATGGCATTGTAGATACCGCCGCATTTCATAAGTTTTATGTTGATGAAATCCACTGCCTGCATGGAAGCCAGTCTTGCGGCGTCCACAGGAGTATGGCAGCTCTCATCTGCCGCGATGGGAAGACGGACGGCCTGCCTGATTTCCCGCAGTCCCTCGTAATTCCAGGCGGCGACAGGCTGTTCAATCAGGCCCACATTCAGTTTTTCCAGCTCCGGAATGACTCGAAGGGAGTCCTTGACAGTCCAGCCCTGATTGGCGTCTATCCGCAGGGCAATGGAGGGACCGGCCGCTTTCCGCACGGCCTGCATACGGGCCAGATCTGTTTCTATGTCTTCTCCCAGTTTGATTTTCAGAATCGTAAATCCTTTCTCTATCCATTCCAGGGCCTTTGCAGCCATTGCGTCAGGAGTATCGATGCCGATGGTTACATCGGAATGCACATGTCCGGACTCTCCGCCCAGATACCGGTACAGGGGCATTCCCGCGGCCTTTGCGGCGATATCGTAGCAGGCCATGTCAATGGCGCACTTGATAGCTCCGCAGCCGTTGTAAAGACTGTCCATTCTGCGGTGAATGCCGCCGATGGCTGCCGGATCGCATCCGAGAAGAGCTTTGCGCAGCTCTCTGCCTACAGCCCAGGCGGAATCCAGATTGTCGCCGGTTACAAAGGGCAGGGGAGCGGCTTCCCCGAAGCCAGACAGCCCTTCGTCTGTATCGATTTTCACCAGAAGAGTCTCTATATCTTTGATCTCCGCAAAGGCCACTTTCATGGGCTGTTCAAAACTGAAGGATACTTTTTCAAACTGAATATCTGTAATCTGCATGCTGTGCCCTCCTTTTCTTCTTAAATTTTAGCTCTGTGATTCGCGAAAGTCAATAAATACTAAAATTATTTTAATATTATTAAACAAAAAGCAGGCGGCAGACAAAGAGTTCTTTTCTTCGTCTGCCGCCTGTTCTATTCCTCTCCGGCCATTTTCAGGCTGAAGATATGCTGTATTACATATTACAGTTCGCGGTTCATCTGATCCAGCAGTCCGGACTTGATCCGGAACAGCTTGTCCGAAAGGTCCACATAGACTTCGTGGGGGTTGGTAAGACGTCTGGTCTCTTCCCAGAGCGTATCCTGCTCCTGGGCGCAGTAATCCCGAATCTCCATGACGCTGGGAGAGGTGTAGACGCATTCGCCCTTCTGGAAGATGGGCACAAGCAGTTCCCGCATGTGATAGGTGCCGCCTTTGAGCTTTGTCTTCTTCCAGGTCTCGATGGAATCGAAGATCAGGAGATCCTGAGAGCAGTCAAAGCTTTCGTCAGCCAGGGAAATCAGATCGGCGCGGATCTTGCCGGTCTCGTTGTCGTAAATGCGGAAAATAGTCTTATTGCCCGGGTTCGTGATCTTTTCCGTGTTTTCGGAAAGCTTGATCTTCGGAACAAATTCCCCTTCCTCATCCAGCACGGCTGCCAGCTTGTACACGCCGCCGAAGGCAGGGCAGTCGCTGGAGGTGATCATATTCGTGCCCACGCCCCAGGAAGTGATGGCCGCGCCCTGGTCCTTCAGGCTTGTGATCAGATACTCGTCCAGATCGCTGGAGGCGGAGATGACAGCGTCCGGGAAACCGGCCTCGTCCAGCATCTTCCGGGCTTTCTTTGACATGTATGCCAGGTCGCCGCTGTCCAGACGGATGCCGTAGAAGGTCAGCGGAATGCCGGCCTCCCGCATCTCAGTGAAGACGCGGATGGCGTTGGGAACGCCGGATTTCAGGGTGTCGTAGGTGTCCACAAGAAGAATACAGGCGTCCGGATAGAGCTCAGAATATTTTTTGAAGGCCGTGTATTCATCCGGAAAGCTCATGATCCAGCTGTGGGCGTGAGTTCCCTTGACCGGTACGTCAAAAAGCTGCCCGGCCAGCACGTTGGAGGTGCCGATGCAGCCGCCGATCATGGCGGCGCGGGCTCCGTAGATGCCGGCGTCCGGACCCTGGGCCCGGCGCAGGCCGAATTCCATGATGCCGTCGCCCTTGGCTGCGTGTACCACCCGGGCCGCCTTGGTGGCGATGAGGCTCTGGTGGTTTACGATAGTCAGAATGGCCGTCTCTATAAGCTGGGCTTCCATAATCGGCGCGATGACCTTGAGAAGGGGTTCCCGCGGAAAGACGACCGTACCCTCGGGAATCGCATAGATGTCGCCGGAAAACCGGAAGCTGCTCAGGTACTCCAGGAAATCCTCGTCAAACAGCTTCAGGCTTCTCAGATAATCGATATCTTCTTTCTGAAAGGTCAGGTTTCTGATATAGTCGATGACCTGGTCGAGGCCGGCTGCGATGGCGAAGCCGCTGCCGGAGGGATTCTTCCGGTAAAAGACGTCGAAGACTACAGTTTCATTGTTCTGGTTTTTGAAATAACCCTGCATCATGGTCAGTTCGTAGAGGTCCGTCAGCAGGGTCAGTCTCATGGTGCTCATAATATTCACGCTCTCCTTTACAAGTACAGCAGGCGGGAACCGGGAATTCTTCCGGTCCCGTCAGCTGTCTTGACAGTTATGTTTCAATTAAGGGTAGCATATTTACATAAAAATAACAAGCGGGAGAGTCAGTTTTTCGCCTTTTTCATCATACATCTCTTTCCATTTTTGAAAAATTATTTAAAATGAAAAATTTTTTGCTGAAAATAGTTTGATAAAGATGTTCCGGATAGGAAAACTGCGCAAAAAGACGGCCTCAGAACTCCAGATTAATTTTGGAGAAAAAGCAGGAAATACTTGTTGACAAATCAACATATTGGTGCTATTATCCAGTTTGTTGACAAATCAACATACAAAAAAACGGGTGCCTGCCGGGATGGGCGGCGCTTCACGAAAATCTGGAGGATTTTATCATGGTATTTGAGACGATTGCAAAGCTGCTGGCTGACAGACTGGACTGCGAGGCTTCTGCTATTAAGGCAGATGATACATTTCACGATCTGGGAATCGATTCCCTGGATACGGTAGACCTTCTGATGAATCTGGAGGATGAGCTGGGAATCAGCATCGAGCTGGACGAGAAGGTTGAGACCGTAGGAGAGCTGGCAGAGCTGATCGAGAAGAAGCAGCAGGAGCAGGCTTAAGAGGCATAAGCCGGAAGAGGAAAGGAAAATTGATATGTTAAAGACGCCGATTTGTGAGATGCTGGGAATTCAGTACCCGGTATTTCAGGGCGGCATGGCATGGATTGCGGACGGCCGTCTCGCGGCCGCAGTGTCAAATGGCGGAGGCCTTGGCATTGTAGCTGCGGGAAACGCGCCGGCTGACGTGGTAAGGGAGGAGATCCGCACGGCGAAATCTCTGACGGATAAGCCCTTTGGCGTCAACATCATGCTCATGAGCCCCTTTGCAGATGAAATTGCAGAGCTTGTATGCGAAGAAAAGGTTGCCGTAGTGACTACAGGAGCCGGCAATCCTTCTAAATATATGAAGGCCTGGAAGGAGGCGGGAATCCATGTGATTCCGGTAGTGCCTTCTGTGGCCATGGCGAAGCTGATGACGAGACTGGGAGCAAGCGCGGTCATCGCCGAGGGCGGCGAGAGCGGCGGCCATGTGGGCGAACTGACGACTATGGTGCTGGTGCCCCTTGTGTGCGACGCGACGGATCTTCCCGTGATCGCGGCAGGCGGCATCGCGGACGGCCGGGGCGTGGCTGCGGCCTTTATGCTGGGAGCCTGCGGCGTTCAGGTAGGAACCCGTTTCTTAAGCGCGAAGGAGTGTTCCATCCATCCGACTTATAAGGACAGAATCCTGCACGCGACGGACCTGTGCACCACCGTGACAGGAAAGCGCCTGGGCCATCCGGTGCGCAGCCTGCGGACACAGTTCGCAAGAGATTACACAAAGGCAGAGTTCGGCGGAATGCCGGACGACGAACTGGAGCAGCTCGGCGTGGGAGCTCTCCGGAAGGCTGTCAAGGAAGGCGACATGGAAAAGGGCTGCTTCCTGGCAGGCCAGGCGGCGGCTTTCGTGAAGAAAGAACAGCCGGCGGCGGAGATTGTCCGTGAGCTCATCGAGGGAGCGGAGCCGGTTCTGAAGGGAGCCTGCAAATGGGTAAAATAGCGTTTGTATTTTCCGGACAGGGCGCCCAGCACACAGGCATGGGAAAGGAGCTTTCCGAACAGAATCCCGCAGCGGCAGAGATTTTCCGGAAGGCGGATGCCATCCGTCCGGGCACCTCAGAGCAGTGCTTTGAGGGAAGCGATGAGATTTTAAGTGTAACAAAAAATACGCAGCCCTGCCTGTTTGCCATGGAAATGGCGGCGGCAGCGGCTTTAAAGGACGCCGGAATCCAGGCGGACATGGCGGCCGGCTTTTCCCTCGGAGAGCTTGCCGCGCTGGCTTTTGCCGGAATGGCGGATTTTGAGACCATGTTTTCCCTGGTCTGCAAAAGAGGAGAACTGATGCAGGAGGCTGCGGAGCGCACGCCTGCTGCCATGGCGGCTGTCGTAAAGCTGACCGCGGATCAGGTAAAGGAAATCTGCGGCGGTTTTTCTGAAGTCTATCCGGTGAACTTTAACTGCCCGGGGCAGGTGTCTGTGTCCGGAAAGGCAGAAGAGATGAAAGCCTTCGGCGAGGCGGTGAAAGCAGCCGGGGGACGCATGATTCCTCTGAAGGTAAAGGGCGGCTTCCACTCCCCGTTTATGGAGACGGCCGCGAAAGCTTTTGGGGAAGAGCTGTCCGGAATTTCCGTGAAAGCGCCGGAGATTCCTGTATACGCCAACCGCACAGCGGCCCCCTATCCGGGAGAAGGCCGTGAGACGGAAATGAAAGAACTTCTGGCCGGACAGATCATTTCTCCGGTACAGTGGGAGCAGACTATCCGCAGCATGATCGCTGACGGGGCCGATACTTTTGTGGAAATCGGGCCGGGAGAGACTCTCTGCGGCATGATTAAGAGAATTGATAAAAATGTGAGAACCTTCCCGGTGGAGGATATCAAAGGAATAAAAACAATGGAGGCAGCTGTATGTTAAAGGGAAAGATCGCGATTGTGACAGGCGGTTCCCGCGGAATCGGCGCCGCAGTGGTGCAGGAGCTGGCTTCTCAGGGAGCGGATGTGGCTGTCATCTATGCGGGGAACCAGGAGCTGGCGGAGAAGGTCTGCCAGGATTGCCGTGACAGGTACGGCGTGAGAGCCGGAAGCTACTGCTGCAACGTGGCGGACTTTGAGGCGGCGAAGGAGACAGTCGCTAAGATCAAAGAAGATTTCGGCAGGGTGGATATCCTGATCAACAATGCGGGAATTACGAGAGATAAGCTGATCCTCATGATGAAGGAAGAGGATTTTGACGCTGTTCTGAATACGAACCTGAAGGGCGCGTTCAACATGATCCGGCACTGCAGCAGTCTCTTTATCCGGAATAAGGGCGGAAGAATCGTGAATGTATCTTCTGTGGTAGGACTTCACGGAAACGCCGGACAGAGCAATTACGCCGCGTCCAAGGCAGGCATCATCGGCCTGACCAAATCTGTGGCGAAGGAGCTGGCCGCAAAGAATGTGCTCTGCAACGCGGTGGCGCCCGGTTTTATTGAAACCGATATGACGAAGGAACTGTCTGGGGCAGAGGAGTCCTGGATGAGCATGATTCCACTGGGAAGGGCCGGGGCTGCCCGGGAAGTGGCGAAGGCTGTGGTCTTCCTGGCGGACGCGGATTATATCACAGGAGAAGTGCTGCGGGTAGACGGCGGCATGGGTATGTAAAGAGGAGCAGAAGTTATGAATCAGATAAATCGCAGAGTGGTAGTCACCGGACTTGGAGCCATCTCCCCTGTGGGAAATGATGTGAAAACAAGCTGGGATAACCTGGTTTCCGGCGTGCACGGAATCGGGCCGATTACCCGTTTTGATACGACAGAATATAAGGCAAAGCTGGCGGCTGAGGTACGGAACTTCGATGCCAGACAGTACATGGAAAAGGCGGAGACCTTAAGAAGCGATCTCTATGCCCAGTACGCCCTTGCTTCCGCCTGCCAGGCAGTGGAGGAGAGCGGCATCCTGGGAACGGTGGACCCGGAGCGCTTTGCCGTCTATTTTGGTTCCGGCATCGGCGGAATCAACACCTTTACCAGAGAACACAAGAAGCTTCTGGACCGGGGACCGTCCAGGGTATCCCCGTATTTCATTCCGATGATGATTGCAAATATGGGGGCGGGCATGATTGCCATCCGTTTCAACTGCCAGGGAGCGGCCCTTCCGGCTGTGACGGCCTGTGCTTCCGGCTCCAACGCCATCGGCGAGGCAGTGCGCGCCATCCGCCACGGCTATGCGGACGCAGTGATTTCCGGAGGAGCAGAAGCTTCCATCAATGAGTGCGGCGTGGCGGGCTTTATCAATATGCAGGCCCTTTCCGTATCAGACAATATCGACGCGGCTTCTCTGCCCTTTGACAGGCGGCGCGCAGGCTTTATCATCGGTGAGGGAGCAGCGGCCCTGGTGCTGGAGGAGTATGAACATGCGGTAAAACGCGGCGCGAAGATCTATGGAGAGATCAGCGGTTACGGTTCCACCTGCGACGCTTATCATATTACAGCGCCCCTTCCGGACGCGGCAGGCGGAGCAAGAGCCATGAAGCAGGCTCTGGAGGAGTCTGGCTATACGGGTGAAGAGAAGCTTTATATCAATGCCCACGGCACGGGAACCCCTCTGAATGATTCCGGTGAGACCATTGCCATCAAGACGGCTCTGGGTGAGGAGAAGGCCCGCGCTTCCTATGTGAGCTCTACGAAGTCCATGACGGGACATATGCTGGGCGCGGCCGGAGCCATGGAGGCTGTCGTCTGCCTGAAGGTTCTGGAGACAGGCATCATTCCGCCTACGCTGAATCTTCTGGAGCCGGACCCGGCCTGCGACCTGAATTACGTGCCGAATCAGGCGGTGAAGGCTGATATTGATCTGTGTCTTTCCAATTCTCTTGGTTTTGGCGGACACAATGCATGTCTTGCGTTTAGGAAGGTGTAAGTTATGAATGAAGCAGAGATCAGAAAATATGCGTCCCTGATGAGGGAACTGGATCTGACAGGAATAGAGATTGATGAAAAGAACGGCGTTATCCGCCTGGAAAGAGAGAAGGATTCCGCGGAGAGCGGTTCCTTCTTCTCCGGCGCGGGAGCTGTTTCGGAAAGCGGAATGGCTTCCGGAGCGCAGGGATATGCCGGAGCGCCTGCGGCTGCAGGCTCCATGGCGGCGCCGGAGAACGGAAGTCCGGCGGTATCTGCTGCCGCGGCCGGTGAGCATCCGGGCATGGGAATTCTGGACAGCGTGAAATCCCCCACGGTGGGCGTCTTTTACGCGGCTCCCGCAGAAAACGCGGACCCCTTTGTGAAAGTGGGAGACGTGGTGCATAAAGGAAGCGTGCTGTGCATCATTGAGGCTATGAAGCTGATGAATGAGGTAGTGGCTGAGAAGGACGGCGTGATTGAGGCAGTCTGCGCGGAAAACGGCCAGGTAGTGGAATACGGAACGGAGCTGTTCCGGATAAAGGAGCTGAGCGCATGACAAAGGAAGAGATTAAAACGATTCTGCCCCACAGGGATGCCATGCTGCTTCTGGACGAGGTGGTTCAGGAAGATGACACCGCGGTGGGAAGCCTCCATATTAAGGGAGACGAGTGGTTCCTTCAGGGGCATTTCCCGGGAAATCCGGTGGTGCCGGGGGTGATTCTCTGCGAAATTCTGGCCCAGTCCTCCTGTATTCTGTTAAAGGATGAGATGACGGAGGAAAAGCTTCCCATGTATACGGGAATGAATCATGTCAAATTCCGTTCTCCCGTAAAGCCGGGAGATACGTTTACCACCCGCTGCCGCATTAAGCGGTCCAAGGGCCCCTTCTATTTTGCGGAGGGCAGCGGTTATGTGGATGGAAAGCTCTGCGTGCAGGGCGAATTTTCCTTTGCGGTAGTACCCAGGGAAAAGGCCTGAGAGCGTTCAGGCCGCTGTGAGTGAAGTGAACAGTAACCATTCGGGAGGAGCAGCTATGTTTACAAAGATATTGATTGCCAACAGAGGCGAGATAGCCGTCCGGATCATCCGGGCCTGCAAGGAAATGGGAGTGGCGTCGGTGGCGGTCTATTCGGAGGCCGACCGGGAGACGCTCCATACGGCTCTTGCGGATGAAAGTATCTGCATCGGCCCGGCATCCGCGTCAGACAGCTATCTGAACGCGGAACGGATTATCAGCGCGGCTCTGGCCACGGGTGCGGCTGCCATCCACCCGGGCTATGGTTTCCTGTCGGAAAACAGGGAATTTGCCCAGCTTTGTGAAAAGAACGGCATTGCTTTTATCGGTCCGTCTGTTGAGACGATGAAAGCCTTAAGTGACAAAGCCGAGAGCAAGGCCATGATGAAAAAAGCAGGACTTCCGGTTATTCCGGGCACAGAAGCCTTAAGCGGCCTGGAAGAGGCCCTGAAAGAAGCGGAGTCCATCGGGTATCCTGTAATGCTGAAAGCCCGTTCCGGCGGAGGAGGAAGAGGAATCCGCGTAATCCGCACGCCGGAGGAGCTGGAGAAGGCTTACGCCACGGCGGAGGCCGAGAGCAAGGCTGCCTTTGGAGACGGGGCCCTGTATCTGGAGAAATATATATATCCTGCCCGCCATATTGAGGTGCAGATTCTGGCGGATGAATCGGGACAGGTACTCTGCCTGGGCGAGCGGGACTGTTCTGTGCAGAGACGCCACCAGAAGCTGATTGAGGAATCGCCCTCTCCGGCGGTGGACGCGGCTCAGAGAGAAAAGCTGACTGCCCTGGTGCGGGAGTCGGTTCCGAAGATTGGATATGTGGGAGCGGGAACTCTGGAGTTTCTGCTGGACCCGCAGGGAAATTTCTGGTTCATGGAGATGAATCTGCGCCTTCAGGTAGAGCATGGCGTGACGGAAATGCTTACCGGCGTAGATCTGGTAAAATGGCAGATCCGCACGGCGGCCGGAATCGCCCTGAAACAGAAGCAGGAAGAGATTCCCATGTCCGGTTCGGATTAACGCCCGCTCCACAGGCAGGATTACGGCGCTTCATATACCGGGCGGACCCTTTGTGCGCTTTGATACCTACCTGGTGCAGGGAGTGGAGATTACGCCTTTCTATGATCCTCTCCTGGGCAAGCTGATTGTCTATGCGGGAACCCGAGAGGAAGCTGTGAGAAAGATGAAGGCGGCTCTCTGCGAGCTGGTGATTGAGGGAGTGGAGACAAATCTGGAGGAACAGCTGGCCCTTGTAGGCGAGGCGGAATTCTCCGATGGAACCTATGATTTACGCTTTATGGAAAGCAGGTGAGACCGAATATGCCTATCTTAAATTTCAGACGCCGTCCTCAGAATGAGCTGGAAAGAGGGGGACGTTCCAGAGCGCGGGCCGACCAGACAGATCCGGAAAGCTCATGCCCCAACTGTCACAGATCCTGGCCGGTCAGCAGCGTGTGGGCCAATTTTAATACCTGTCCCGGCTGCGGCTGGCATTACCGGACGGGGGCCAGACAGAGAATCAGCTTCACGGTGGATGAGGGCTCTTTTGAGGAGATGTTTTCAGATATCGTATCCACGGACCCGCTGAAATTTCCGGGTTACGCAAAGAAGCTGTCTGTGGTGCGGGCAGCCAGCAATGAAAAGGAAGCGGTGGTCTGCGGTACGGCTTCCATAGGAAGGCAGAAATGCTGCCTGTTTGTAATGGAGCCTCAGTTTATGATGGGAAGCATGGGAGCAGCCGTAGGTGAGAAAATCACCCGGCTTTTTGAGTATGCCACGGAGCAGGGACTGCCGGTGGTAGGATTTACCGTGTCCGGAGGAGCCCGGATGCAGGAGGGCCTCTTTTCCCTGATGCAGATGGCAAAGACCAGCGGCGCTGTCTTAAGGCACAGCGAAGCGGGACTTCTGTACATGCCGGTGCTCACAAGCCCTACGCTGGGAGGCGTGACGGCCAGCTTTGCCATGGAAGGGGATATTATTCTGGCGGAGCCGGGAGCTACTGTTGGCTTCGCGGGCGCCAGGGTTGTGGAGCAGACCACCCGCAAAGCCCTGCCCAAGGGTTTTCAGACGGCGGAGTCCATGCTGGAGCACGGCTTTGTGGACGCAATTGTGCCCAGAGACAGGCAGCGTAAGGTTATTGCCCAGCTTCTGAGGCTTCACACAGGAGGCGCGAAATGAACAGAACAGCCTATGACAGTGTAAAGATTGCCCGGGGAAATAACCGTCCCACAGGGCTTGACTATATCAAAGAGATTTTTACAGAGTTTTTTGAACTGCACGGGGATCGGCGCTTTGCGGATGATCCGGCTGTGACGGGGGGCGTAGCGCGCCTTTCCGGCCGTCCTGTGACAGTGATTGCCATTGAGAAAGGCCATACCGTGAAAGAGCGGGCGGCCCGTTTCTTTGGAGCGCCGGGGCCGGAGGGATACCGAAAGGCTCTGCGCCTGATGAAGCAGGCGGAAAAATTCGGCCGTCCCGTGATCTGCTTTGTGGATACCTCAGGAGCATACTGCGGAGTGGGAGCGGAAGAGCGGGGACAGGGCCAGGCTATCGCGGAAAACCTGATGACGATGATGAGTCTTTCCGTTCCGGTGATTTCCGTTCTGATCGGAGAAGGCGGAAGCGGCGGAGCGCTGGCTCTGGCTGTGGCAGACAGGGTCTGGATGCTGGAAAATGCCATCTATTCGGTGATTTCTCCCGAGGGCTGCGCAAGTATCCTCTGGAAAGACGCAAAGAAAGCAGGGGAAGCCGCGGCCTGCCTGAAGCTGACGGCTCAGGACGCGCAGAAATTCGGATTTGTGGAAGAAGTTATTTCAGAGGAACAGCTTGGACAGCCGCTTTTCTACGCGGATCTTGGCCGGAAACTGAAGGAAGAGCTTGGAAAGCTGTCTGAGCTGGAGGTGTCCGGCTTGAAAGAACAGCGCTATGAGAGATTCCGGGCTTTTGGAAGGAGCAGTTTATGAGTATTGCACAGAACTTTTTTAAGGAAACGATAGATGAAAACGGCTGCCTGACAGACATTCAGGCGCACTGGCCGGATAATTTCAATTTCGGCTATGACGTGGTGGATGCGATTGCGCAGGAGACGCCGGATAAGCGCGCCCTGGTCTGGTGCAATACGGAGAATGAGGAGCATATTTTCACATTCGGAGATATCCGGGAGCAGAGCAGCCGCGCTGCAGGCGCGCTTCTGAAAGCGGGAGTGAAGAGAGGCGACCGGGTGATGCTGGCGCTGAAGCGTCATTACGAATACTGGTTTATCTCCATAGCCCTTCACAAGATAGGGGCCGTGATGATACCGGTGACCCATATGCTGACCACGGAAGACTTTATCTACCGGATTCGCAGCGCGAAGGTAAAGGCTGTGATCTGCACTCCGATGGATGAGGTGCCGGAAAAGGTAAAAGCGGCTGTGGAGGAATTGAACGCGGACTGTCTGCTGTGGACAGTGAAGGAGACGGTTCCCGGCTTTGAAAACTTTTCAGAGGCCTGCAGGACAGCCTTCCCAGAGCTGGAAAGACAGGAGACAAAAGCAACAGACCATATGGTGATGTACTTCACTTCCGGAACCTCCGGCTATCCCAAGGGAGTCATTCACGACTTTACGTATCCGCTGGCCCATTATGTGACGGCCCGCTACTGGCAGCAGGCCGAGGACGGAGGCCTTCATTTTACCATTTCCGAGACAGGATGGGCAAAAGCCTCCTGGGGAAAGCTGTACGGACAGTGGCTTGCAGGCGCGGCGGTCATGGTTTATGACTTTGACAATTTTGAGCCGAAGCAGCTGGCATCCGTCATCAACCGTTATGGGGTAACATCTTTTTGCGCTCCGCCCACGGTTTACCGTTATCTGACGAGAAAGGACGCCCCTGCCGTTCCGGGTCTGAAGCAGGCTGTGACTGCAGGCGAGTATCTGAGTCCCGAAGTATTCGAAAAATTCCGGGATCAGACAGGACTCACTCTCCGGGAGGGCTACGGACAGACGGAGACCACGCTTCTGCTGGCCAATTTCCGCGGAGAGGATTCCAGGGCCGGTTCCCTGGGAAAGCCCTCGCCCATGTACGAGATTGCGCTGCTGGGAAAAGACGGAAAGCCTGTTCCGGATGGAGAAATCGGGGAAGTGTGCGTGGTTCCCAAGGATGGAAAGCGGCCCCTTGGAATTTTCTGCGCATACCTGGACAATGAAGAGAAATATCGCGAGGTCTGGAGAGGCGGCGTGTACCACACAGGCGACGCGGTTTGGCGGGATGAAGATGGATATTTCTGGTTTCACGGACGCTTTGATGATATCATCAAGAGCGGCGGATTCCGTATTGGGCCTTATGAAGTGGAAAATGTACTGATGAAGCATCCGGCTGTGGCCGAGTGCAGCGTCATCGGCGTTCCCGACAAGCTCCGCGGGCAGGCCATCAAGGCGATCATCGTTCCTGCCTCCGGTTATGCGCCATCCAGACAGCTGGATAAGGAAATCCGGGAATTCTGCAATTCGGAGCTGGCCGAGTACAAATGGGTGCGGCTGATTGAGTTTGTGGATGAGATGCCGAAGACCATCAGCGGCAAGATCCGGAAGGCGAAGCTTCGTGAGGAAAGCGCGAAAGCAGCCGGTTGAAGAGCCGGGAAAAGGGTGTTATAATAAAACTGCTCCTTGTACACTGACGCTATGGAGGGGTCTGCGGCTCCGGACGGAATGGAAAGGACCGCTTTGTGAAAACAGGAAGGTGCATTTGCAGTATGAGAGACAGGTTTGAGCTTTTTACGATGGCAGTTACGCGCGCTTACAAGTATGTTCAGCAGATCAAAAAGCATGAGAGCGCCACCTTTGGGATCAAGGGAATCCATGTGATGTGCATGGTGGCTCTGGGAAAGAGCGAAGAAGGGCTCACTGTAACAGAGCTTTCCGCCAGGTGCTGCGAAGATAAGGCCGCCATTTCCAGGACAGTGGACAATCTTGCGGAAAAAGGATATGTCGCCTACGAAGAGACGGAAGCGAAGCGCCGGTGGCGCACCAAGGTCACGCTCACTGACAAAGGCAGAGAGATTGCCAAAGGAGTAGATGAGCTCATAGAGGATATTGTAACAAAAATAAGAGGCGACCTCACGACAGAACAGGAGGCGGCCTTTTACAGAGTGTTTTCTGCCATCAATGACAGGCTGGCAGAGTATTGTGAAATGCTGGAAGCGAGGTGAAGGCACCCCGCTTCCTTTTTTATAACTGTGCGTTTTCAGGCGCGGACCGGGCGCTTGAGACCTGTCTGAAAAAGGATATACAGAAGAATGGGAGAAGCATGGTGTTCAGAAAGGAAGAGAGTACGCGATACTGACGGACGAAATATCCCGTGCCTGGTCAGGTATGACCACAAGGGAATGTAAGAACCTGAAGGGACTGAAGAAAGAAAACCTCCGCGACAATAGGAGCGATATGGAGCTGGCCATGTTTGCTGAGGCTTCCGCAAGAGACATTTCCAAAGCCGAGAAGCCGGAAGGGCTTCCGGCTTCGCTGGAGAATTTTCAGGAACATTTTCCTGAGATGTTACAGTTCACATTCGGACCTCTCTGATTCTGGCCCGAGTGTGACTTGTAACGTTTTATCAAAAACAACGGAATATGCCGGAAAAGGCGTCATTGCGCCTCCCGTCCTGACGTAGTAAAATGGAACCAAACCACGGCAGGAAGGGAGGCGTATTGTATGGCATGGAAACCGCTGCCGATAGGGGTGGACAATTTTGAAGAGTTGATTACAAAAGACTATTTCTTTGTAGATAAAACCCTGTTTATCCGGGATCTTCTGGATATGAAAGGGGAAGTGAATCTTTTTACACGGCCCCGCCGTTTTGGAAAAACGCTGAATATGAGCATGCTCCGGTATTTTTTTGAGATGGAAGAGGACAATGCCGGAAGACTGTTTGCAGGAACAGAGATTATGTCCGCCGGAGAAGAGTATCTGAAATGGATGGGGCAGTTTCCGGTTATCAGCCTTACGCTGAAGTCCATGAAGCAGGCGACCTGGGAGTTGTCCTTTGAGATGCTGAAAAAGGCGATAAGAGAGGAATATTCGCGCCACTGGAAAACAGTGGAGGCCAGCGGACGGCTGAATGACGCTGACAGAGAGCGCTTCCAGCGTATTCGTGATTTGAAAGGTACGGACGCGGATTATGCGGATGCGCTGAAATTTCTGTCCGAATGCCTTTATATTTGTACGGGCAAAAAAACCATCATTCTGATTGACGAATATGACGTTCCTCTGGAAAACGCGCATTTTGCAGGATTTTATGAGCAGATGACTGCATTGCTCCGTTCTTTGTTCGAATCCGCGTTAAAGACCAATGAGAATCTGGAATTCGCGGTGATGACAGGCTGCCTGCGGATCAGCCGGGAATCCATATTGACGGGACTGAATAATCTGAAAATTATGTCCATCACCGCAGATACTTATGCGGAGTATTTCGGGTTTACGCCGGATGAGGTGGAAGCAATGCTGAGATTCTATGATCTGGAAATGAACCTGAAGACGGTACAGAGGTGGTACGACGGCTATCAGTTTGGCAGCACAGAGGTGTACAATCCCTGGAGCGTCATTAATTATGTACAGTCCTGCCGGACGAATAAGGATGCCTTTGCCCGTCCCTACTGGTCCAACACCAGCTCCAACAGCATCGTCCGCACCCTGGTGGAGAAGGCCGACCTGTCCGTGAAGCAGGAGATCGAAGCCCTGATAGAGGGCAAGACGATTACGAAGCCGATTCATGAGGACATCACCTATGAAGACATGGACTCCACCCAGGACAATCTGTGGAACTTTCTGTTTTTCACCGGCTATCTGAAAAAGATCCGGGAGCAGCAGGAGGGAGAGACCATCTACATGGAGATGGCCATACCAAACAGCGAGGTCCGTTACATCTATAAGAATACGGTTCTGCGCTGGTTCGAAGAAAAGACGGACAAAAAGGAACTGTCGCCGCTCTATGAAAGCATTCTGAACGGAGACACGGAAAAAATGGCGGAGATTCTCTCGGAGAACCTGATGGAGACCATCAGCTTTTATGATTATCAGGAAAGCTACTATCACGGCTTTCTCGCGGGAATGCTGAAAAACATCGGAAACTATATTGTCCTGTCCAACCGGGAATCGGGGAACGGAAGACCGGATATTATCCTGAAATATCCCAGCGTCCGGGGCAAGGCAGTCATTATTGAAATCAAGGTGTCCGGGACCTATCAGGGTTTGGAGGATAAATGCGATGAGGCCCTGCGCCAGATAGAAGAGCAGAAATATGAGGAAGCTCTGCGGCAGGAGGGGTATCAGAACATCATGAAGTACGGAGTCGCCTTTTACCGGAAGGAATGTATGGCGAAGCTGGGGCAGGCCGGAAGTGAGTCAAATACTCCGCAGTAAGCTGACGGGGCATGAAAATAGTTAGCGCAGCTTAAGCTGCGGGAATAAAGAAAGCAGGATCAGACCGATAAGGGATGTGCCGTATATCTGTGGAAACAGTGTTTTCGCAGATATGCGGCATTTTCTTTTTGCAGGCAGCGCCTGTAAATCCCATAAATTATGGGAATCGGCTTAATTGCCTGACAAAAATCTGTATGATATGCTGAAAATCAGGAAAATGCCGTCTGAAGAAGGAAAAATGCCGGGAGGAACCGGAAGGAATAAAAAAGAAGGATAATGGAACAGGGAAGTCATTTCAGCATCAGGAAACAGGTAGAAAGAGGTGGAAATACAGGTGAAAAAGAGGCTTTGCAGACAGTGGAAGAAAATCCTGGGGAGACTGCGGCTCTGGCTGGGAGCAGGGAGAAGGGACAGAAAGGACAAAGGCGGCAGAAAGACTCAGGCTTCAAAGGAGCGGCAGCTTTCACAGGAGGAGCTGTTTCTTCAGGTATGGACGCAGGCCCTGACTGAGAGGGCGGAAGTGTTTAACGGATTGTATGGGGGACTGCGGAGGATTCAGGCAGGAACGGCAAAGAAAAAGGAGAAGATCATCGGCGAGTGGTGGAACCGCGCCCGCTATCAGTGGGAGGGAAGCCCGCTGGAAGAGATCAGCCGGAAAGTTCTGGAGCCGCTGCGGGAATCAGGCACAGAAGAGGAGTACCGCAGATGGACGGAACTGCTTCTTAGAGCCGCTGAAGCGGCAGGGATCACGCAGGACGCGCCGGGCGAGGCCGTGCTGGATGAGCTCACAGCAAATGCCTATACGGAATGGGAAGGAAAGCAGCTTTATCTGGGAGATCATGTGGAAATTCTGTTTCCGGCCTGGTATCAGAATGGGCGCGTAGTCGAACAGGGAAACTGCAGAAGTCTGGAGACAGAGGAGGGATAGACAGGATGGCAGCACAGAGAATCATAGGTGTAGATTTCGGAACCAGCACTTCGGTGATCCGGGTGAAGCGGTATGAGGGTGGGAAGCCGGCAGGAGGCAGCGCAAAGCTTGACACCTGTTCTGTGATATTTAACGGGATGTACCCGGCGGTGCCCACGGTAATTCAGAGAGTTGGAGACAATACCTATTATGGATATGATGCGCTGATATCGAGAAAAAAAGCCAGGACGCATCAGGGGTTTAAGGTAAAGCTGGAAAGTAATATTCAGAAAGAACGGGAAGAAGCCCGCGCGCTGACGGAAGAGTTCCTGGGGTATCTGGGCCGCTGTTATAGGGAACAGAGTGAAGGAGGCCATCTGGGGGAACCGGATGATCAGGAGAGGACGCTCATCAGCTATCCGGTGAAATGGAGCGAAGAGACAAAAAAATTTATGATACAGGCGGCAGAGAAAGCAGGCTTTCCCAATGTGGAAGGTATGGATGAGGCCCAGGCTGCTGTTCACGCGGCAACTCTGCAGTGTGAGACGTATCTGCAGAATCAGGGATATCTGGAACCGGGACAGACCTGTACGATTTTATTGATAGATATGGGGGCAGGTACTACAGATCTGGTGCTGTGCCGGTATACGCCGGGAGAAAAATCAGAAAATGAGATTCTGTGTACCTGGCCAAGAAAAGGCGATGTGCTGTTTGGGGGACAGGAAACAGATGACCTTCTGCGCAGCTTTGTGCAGAACCGCCTGCCGGAGGAAGCGTCTCTGATATTGAAAAATTTTGGAAATGAAAAGTTCAAGGCATGGAAGGAAAATCTGGTGTCACCGGCGCTGCTGCGGGGAGATGAGGTGGATGGGTTTGCGGATCTGGATTCCAGCCTGATGATGCTGGGTCTCGATGTGGGGGATTACGGCCTGAACCGTGCAGTGTTTGAACGATGGGCAGGGGAATATCTGAAAGGCCTGCCGCAGCTGGTACGCGGCTGCATTCAGGAATCGGGAATCAGTCCGTCAGAGGTAGAGCTGGTGGTTCTGACCGGCGGCCACAGCCAGTGGTATTTTGCAAAAGAGATTCTGAGCGGGCAGAAGCCGGAGATCTGTGAAACGCTGCTTCCGCAGATAGCGGCGGATGCGGGGAGAGTGATTTCCATATCCCGGCCTCAGGAGACGGTGGCGCTGGGGCTGGCATATCTGCCGCTGACTGTGGAATTGCCGGATTTAGACGCAGAGTTTGTTTTCGGGGAGGCAGGAAAGGGATATACCGTCATAAAATATACAGGAAAGGCAGAGACCGTTGTGATTCCGGCAGAGTATCAGGGACAGCCGGTGACAGCCATAGGAGCAGAGGCCTTTGCATACCGCACAGAATTGAAACGGCTGCTCCTTCCGGAAGGAATTGAACGGATAGAAATGGGAGCCTTTCTCGGCTGTTCTGCTCTGGAGAGCGTGGAACTGCCGCAAAGCTGCACTTATATCGAAAATGGAGCGTTTATTCTGTGCGATAAAATTCAGTCAGTGAAGCTGCCGGGAAGAATTCAAAAGCTTGGCGCAGCGGCGTTTTCCAATGAGGTTATGCAGACTTTGGAAATCCCTGCAGGCTGTGAGCTGATGAGCGTAAATATTACATCTGAAAACAAGGATAATTCTGAGGACTCAGGTGCTTCAGAAATGACAAAGGCCGCCGTCGTGAAGGAGCCAGGGATTCTGGATAAGGTGGAGGATGCGATGAACAAAGTAAACTGGGGACATGTGGCGTACGCGACCATGAGAATTCTGAAGATTCTGTCGGGAGGCGGCTGAGAGATGCCCCGGGAAAACAGGAATAACGATATCAGCCGTTTTCGTGCCGCTCTGCAGGAGCTGGAAAACGGTTCTGAGGAAGGAGTGCCTATGCTGAATCTCACATTTACACTCGACACCCCCGGCTTCGCAGACGGTGTTTACCGCGTCCGCGCGAAGGGCTTTCTGGCGGCGGCCCTCTGGTGGGCCGCCGCCGGGAAAGCCCTGGCGGACTGGTCCGCTTTTGCGTACATACCTGTCGCTCCTTCCGGAGACGGCGTCTTCCGCTTCCGCGGAAGACGCGCCGTCCCTCCGGAAGCGACGCATATTCTGGTCCGGGCTGTCCGCCCGGACCTTCAGCGCTGGGAAGAAGCCCTCTTCCCGCTTCCGGAAGGATGGAGCGGGTCGCAGGCGGCTTATTTCAGACTCCAGTCTGCATTCCCCGATCCGCAGGATGCTTTTTCCAGGCTCCAGCCCGTGTCTTCTGATCCCCAGCCTGCACCTCCCGGTCTGCTGAACAGCCGGGAAGGAGGGCTTCGCCTCTGCGTCATGAGCGATCTGCATCTGACGAAGGATACAGGCAGAATCCGCAGAGCTTTCGGGTGGGCGGCAGAGGCGGACGGGCTGCTGCTGGCGGGAGATCTGGTGAATGACGGTCTGCCCGGCCAGTACCGGCTGTTTCAGCAATGTCTGGAGGAGCTTCCCGGAAGCCTTCCGGTTTTTGCGGTAAACGGAAACCATGATATGCCGCAGAAGCCGCTTCCCTGTATTTCGCAGGAGACGGACTATACGGCCTTTCAGGCCTGGCTTGAGCGGCGGGCGGCGCGGCAGGGGCTTGAATGGCGGCAGGATGAAAGCGGCGCCTATTCCGTCAGGCTGGGCCCGGCGGAAATCATCGGCCTGAATGCGGCGGGCCACTGGCGTAAGTTTCTGTTTCCGGAGGGAAGACAGCTCCGTTTTCTGGAGGAATGCCTGCAAAAAGAAGAAGCAGAGCGCGGCAGGGGCTGGAGAGTGATTCTCTGCCATGCGCCGCTTCTGGCGCACAATCCACAGCGGAAGCCGGGCGGCACGCCCTATCTGAACCGGGACCGGGAGCTGCAGAGGATTGTGGATGGACAGGAACGAGTCATTTTTATCAGCGGACACACACATTTTTCTCCAAATGTTCCAGAGGGCTGCGTGGAATACGAACCGGAAGCCAGGCGTCTGTACCTGAATGCCGGAAGCGTACGGCCCACTGAGATGGGAACGGGAAGGCCGCGCGCCGCCGCAGGAGATTCTGCTTATGACGATGTACTGCTCCCGGGAGAATGGGCCAGCGGCGTCTTCTGGGAACTGCGGCTTAACAGACCAGCGGAAAGGAAAAGAACGGCAGCGAAGGAAGACTGGCCTGGAGCCGGGCAGGCCGCGGCCGGAGGTCTGGAGCTCTGCGCCCGTTCTGTGCATACAGGCCGCCGCTATCCCAGGGGATATTACTGTTTTTCGTGAGGAAGCCTGAAGGCAGGTATGCTTTTCCGCTGACAAAAATGCAGTTTTGAACGGTAAAACGGAAGGAAAAAGTCTGCAGGTTTTTGAACATGATATGCTTTCAGCAGGATGAAAGTCCGGGAATACGTTGAACAGATTTTTGAAGGCTTGCTGAAGCAGAGAGGAGAGTGAAAAAGATGAAAAAGTCACAGGAGATGATTGACAGAATGCTTGAAAACGCGGAGGTTTTTCTCGCAGAGGGGAAAGCAGACAGGGCCTTTTCCACATATGTGGAGATTATCCGGATGTGTCCTGATTTTACGGCTCAGTACAATCTGGGAGTATTGTTTGCCCAGGGAAGGGGGACCGGACAGAATTTTCTGGAAGCGGCTTACTGGTTTGAGCAGGCAGCCAGAGAGGGAGACGAAGAGGCGGAAAAGCTCTGCCGCCGCTGCACGGTGGAGTTTCTGCAGCAAAAAACGGCGGCCGGCTCTGCCAGAGAGCTTTTTGAGGCAATGGCTCATTTTTCCTTTTATGTCTGGCCGGAAAAGGATGTCAGAATAACGGCAAATAAACAGATATTTTCTGTTGCGGCCTGGCATTTCAAGAGAGAAGAATACGCGGATGCGGCGAAGCTGTTCCGCGCTGCCGCAGAGTTTGGCGGAGACGGTATGTCTCAGAATTATCTGGGAGTCCTCTACAATGCGGGTGCGGGAGTGGAAAAGAATGATCTGGCGGCGCTGTACTGGTTTGACCGGGCGGCGGATCAGAGGATTGCGCCGGCAGAAAAAGACAGGGACGGGATTCTGAATGCTTACCGGAGCAGCTTAAGCCCGGCGGAATTTTACGAGCAGATGAATCTGCTGGGAGAATACTGCGCCTTCGGCACAGAGGATATTCCCCGGGACGCCGCCAAGGCAGAGCGCTGGCGGCAGGCGGCAGTATAGGAAAATGAGAAATGAAAAAGAGGTGAAAGTAAGAATGAATGAGCCGAATAAGAAGATGCCATTTGCGGAGCCGAAGCAGGGAAGCAGACGGGTCGTGGTGATGGGAGGTTCCTTCAATCCTCCGACGCTGGCCCATCTGAGGCTGATGAGGGCCGCTGTGGATGCCCTCGGCGCGGAAAAGGGGATTTTCGTTCCCTCAAACCATGCTTACGTTGAAAGGAAGATGCGGCGGCAGAGGCAGGAAAAGGAGGTGCTGCCGGAGGATATGCGCCTGGAAATGCTCGCCGCCATGTGTAAAGAGGACAGCAGACTGGCTGTGGATACCTGTGAGTATGGCCGGGACCCGAGCGCGAAAACCTTCGAGACTATGGAAACAATTCAGGAAAAGTATCCGGAGGCTGAGCTCTACTTTGTAGCGGGAGGAGATAAGCTGGCAGTCATCCCGCGCTGGCACAGAAAAGAAGAATTTCTCCAGAGATTCAGGATTCTGGTAACCAGAAGAGAGGGAACCTCGCCGGAGAGCGTGATAGAGAAGCAGCCGTTTCTGAAGCAGCACGCAGATGCGTTTGTGCTTCTCGCGGAACCGGAAGGAATAGAAAATATCAGCTCTACGAGAGTCCGCAGCCTTCTGAGGGCCGGTGATGAGAGGGTGGCGGAACAGCTGCATCCACTTGTGTGGGAAATCCTGCTAAGAGAAGGAAGGCTGAACAGGAACGCAGATATCACAAGCTTTCGCGGCGCTTATGATTTCCTGAGTAATTTTTATGCCACTCCTGTGGAATATGAAGGACTGGTTTATCAGAATGCGGAAGCCGCCTTCCAGGCGCAGAAATGTCTGGACCGCCCGGAGAGGGAAGGCTTCTGTGAGCTTCCGGCGAACAGGGCCAAAAGGCTGGGACGCCAGGTAAAGCTCCGTGGTGACTGGGAAGAAATCAAGACAGAACTGATGCTGGAGATTGTCCGGGCCAAGTTCACGCAGAATGAGGAGCTTGCCGCGCGGCTGCTTGCCACAGGGGACCGCAGGCTGGTGGAGGGAAACACCTGGCATGATGTCTTCTGGGGCGTGGATCAGAGGACCGGGCAGGGCGGGAACCATCTGGGCCGGATTCTGATGCAGGTAAGGAACGAACTGAAAGAAAGAGCGGCCGGAGAAAAATGAGGGCAGGAAACTCACAGGAATCGGCAGAAATGCAGCGAAGGAAACTCACAGGAATCGGCAGAAATGTGGTGAAGAAAATCACAGGAAGAGAGGAAGCAGGGATGGATGAAAGAGAATATTATAAGCGCCTGGCAGCCGCCTATCTGAGAGGCAGAGCCGGACGGATCGGACAGAGTTCCACGGAAGAGGAGGAGCCGAAGCTGTATCCGTTCAAGCGCGGCCACAGAGAGCTTCCCCGGGTGAGAAAGGTCCTTGGCTTCCTGCATGCCGTCCAGCCGGAGAGCCTGCTGGATGTGGGAAGCGGAAGAGGAGTTTTCCTGTTTCCCTTTCTGGAAGAGTTTCCGAAGACAGAGACCGTGTCCATCGATGTGCTGCCGCGCCGGGTGGAATTTCTGCAGGATGTAAACCGGGGCGGAATCACGAGACTTCGGGCAGTGCAGGCAGATCTCTGCGGACAGCCGTTTCCGGACGGTTCCTTTGACGTGGTGACGGCGCTGGAGGTGCTGGAGCACATTCCCGATGTGGAAAGCGCAGTGCGGGCGGCGGTGCGGATGGCCAGACGGTATGTGGTGGTGACGGTGCCTTCAAAGCCGGACGACAATCCGGAGCACATTCATCTGCTGACAAAAGAGAGACTGACGGAGCTTTTTGAGGCGGCGGGCTGCCGCCGCCTGCATTTTGACGGAGTGCCGGGACACCTGTTTGTGGCTGCGCCGCTGGGAAAGGAAGGATGACGGAAGGATCTGCGGCCGGAAAGAAGAACTGCAGAAAACAGGAAGAGTATGGAGAAGGCAGGGAAAGGAGAGCATATGGAAAGACAGACGCAGTCAATGATCAAATATCCCCGGACGCCTCATCTGGAAGGCTCCCGGCTGCAACCGGGAGACGAGGAACTGTCTCAGATTCCGTTTTCGGAGATTGCGGGGCGGAATCTGGCAGTGGAAGAAAAATGTGACGGAGCGAATTCCGCGGTTTCCTTTTCGGCGGATGGAGAACTGCTGCTCCAGAGCAGAGGCCATTATCTGACGGGAGGATACCGGGAGAGACATTATGCGCTGATGAAGCAGTGGGCCGCCGTCCACAGGGACGCTTTTTATCAGGTCCTGGGCAGCCGTTACATCATGTACGGCGAATGGATGTATGCGAAGCATTCGGTCTTTTATGACGCCCTGCCCCACTATTTTCTGGAGTTTGACGTGCTGGACAGGCAGACCGGGCGTTTTCTGGATACGTCTTCGAGACAGCGGCTTCTGGCAGGGCTTCCGGTGGTGTCGGTTCCGGTGCTGGCACAGAAAAGCTTTGCCAGGCGGGAGGAGCTGATGGGGCTTTTGGGCGTTTCCCGTTTTATTACTTCCGGCCACAGAGAAAGGCTGCGGGAAGTAAGCGGACGCCTTGGCCTTGACCCGGAGCTGCAGTGCCGGGAGACAGATCCCTCCGGGCTGATGGAGGGCCTGTATCTGAAGGTGGAGGAAAATGGGCAGGTGGCAGTGCGGCTGAAATATGTGCGGGCGTCCTTCGCCCAGTGCGTGGATGAGTCAGGCACACACTGGCTGGAGCGTCCCATTGTGCCAAATCAGCTCTGTGTGCCGCTTGAAAAGCTGTTTGAATCCTGCGGACAATGAGCAGCGGAGAGCTGGCAGACAGAAAGAAAGACAGGAGGAGGTGAGCGGCTGTGAAGAGCAGAGAGGAGCTCTTCCGGTGTTTTCCGGAAGGACCGGACTGGGACACAGACTGGGAAGGGGTGGAGCGGCATTTCTGTATTCAGAAGTTTGCGGAGGGTATGAGGGGGACGCCTCAGGATCCTGTCTGGCACGGGGAAGGGGATGTGTGGACGCATACGAAAATGGTCTGCGAAGCCTTAAGCGCCATGGAAGCGTTCCGGGCGCTGCCCCGGCGGCAGAGGCAGGAGCTTTTTCTGGCTGCCCTGCTCCATGATGCGGGAAAGATACGCTGTACCAGGGTGGAAGACGGGCGCCTGAGAGCTCCCCGCCACGGGGTAGCCGGCGCGCATATGGCCAGGGAGCTGCTCTGGAGGGAACTCGGCATGGCCGGCACGCCGGAGCTTCAGAATTTCCGCGAAACGGTCTGTACGCTGATCCGGTATCACATGGAGCCCATACACCTGGGGGAGAATGAGGACAGACGGAAACTGATCCAGATCGCTGCGGCCGGAGAGCTGGCGGAAGATTTCCGGATCTCTCTGCTCTGCCTGCTCTCCAGGGCGGACGCCATGGGGCGGCTGGCAGAGGACACGGCGGAGCTGGCCGAACGGGCCGCCTTTACGGAGATTCTGGCCGAAGAGCTGGGATGCCTGGAAGGTCCGAAGGCTTTTTCCTCCCCATACGCCCAGAGAGCCTACCTGAAAGGAAAGCTTGCCTGGCCGGAGGGGGAGCTTTATGACGATACCTGGGGCGAAGTGGTTCTGATGTGCGGCCTGCCCGGCACAGGGAAGGACACCTGGATCCGGGAGCATTATCCGGGGCTGCCTGTGGTGTCGCTGGATGAGATCCGCCGGGAAATGAAGATCTCCCCTGCAGAGTCTCAGGGGCCGGTGGCGGCTGAGGCCCGGGAGCGGGCGCGGGCATATCTGCGGGCGCGGCAGCCCTTTGTGTGGAACGCCACCAGCCTGACGCCGGAGCTCCGCAGAAAGAATACAGAACTCTTTGAGTCCTATAAAGCATCGGTGCGGATTGTATTTCTGGAGACAGGCTGGAAAGAAGGCCTGCGGCGCAACCGGGAGAGGGGACATGCAGACTCTTCCCAAACGGTGCCGGAGGGCAGTATCGTGAGGGTGCTGGAGAAGCTGACGCCGCCGGAGCGCCAGGAGGCGCAGCAGGTAGAGTGGAGAAGTACTTGACATCTTTGGATTTTCTGACCTGAAAGGACGCCTTTTAAAAATGGGATGTGCGTCAGAAAGGAGGAGCAGCGGATGACAGATAGAATAGATATGATTCGCAGCGGAATTTACGGAGTATGTGTGGGAGACGCGCTGGGAGTGCCGGCAGAATTTCGCAGCAGGGAGAGCCTGAAGCGGGAGCCGATCTCGGAGATGTCTGGCGGAGGGACATATGGGCAGCCGGAAGGAACATGGTCGGACGATGGCAGCCTGACCCTGTGCCTGGCTCAGAGTATCGGGGAAACAGGGGGCGTCCATGCCCATGATATCATGGAGCGTTTCCTGGACTGGTATGAGAATGGGAAATACTCTCCGTGGGGAGAACGGTTCGACTGTGGGATTGCAACGGCGCAGGCGTTGTACCGGTATAAAGAAGGCGTGGAGCCTGTTCTGTGCGGTGGAAATAAGGTGTCCTCCAACGGAAATGGTTCTCTGATGAGAATACTTCCCGCAGCGTATTACCTTTATTTCAGATTCGGCGCGGATCTTACGAAGTCCCGGAAGGCGATGGACATTGTCCATAAAGCTTCCGCACTGACGCACCGCCATGCCATTGCGCTGTCTGCCTGCGGAATCTATGCCAATATCGCGGTTCGCCTGATGGAAGGCGTGGATCGGGAGACGGCTGTCAGAGATGGGGCTGGGGCAGCCCTCGGCTGGTACAGGCGGCATGAAAAATTTGCGGAGGCGCTGCCGATCTGGGAGCGGATCCGGGATACGGACAGCCTGGCGGAACTGCCGGAGACGGAGATAAAAAGCGGCGGCTATGTGGCGGATACGCTGACGGCGGCTCTCTGGTGCTTTCTTACCACGGGCAGCTACCGGGACTGCGTGCTGACGGCGGTTAATCTTGGAGAAGATACGGACACTACCGCCGCCGTAGCGGGAGGGCTGGCTGGGCTGGCCTACGGATATGGAGATATCCCAAAGAGCTGGCTGGCTGCGCTGAAGGGAAAGCCGGTCATCGAGGAAGCGTGCACTTCGCTGCTGCGGGGGATGGAGGGAAAGGCTCCAGAAAACGGCGCCTGCGGCGTAAATACGGAGAAGGAAGCGCAGGCTGCTTATATGCTGAGAGAGAATCTGAAGGAGGCAAAGGCAGACAGGACAAGAGAAAAGATCATCGTGATGGGAGGTTCTTTCCATCCGCCTACCATCGCTCATTTTAAGCTGCTTCAGGCCGCTGCAGACGCAGTAGGGGCGGACAAGGGCATCTTCGCTCCGGCGTCAGGGAAATACATAGAACACAAGCTGAAAAGGAGCGAGCCATCCTGTAAGCTCATGACGGATGAGCTGAGGATTCAGATGCTGGAGGCGGTGTGCAGGGAAGATCCCCGGTTTTCCGTAGAAACAGGAGAGATGGGGGAAGATGCAGGCAATCATGCGTATGATACTCTCTGCAGAGTACAGAAAAAATATCCAAATGCCAGGATTTTTTATCTGGCTGGCTGCGATAAACTGCAGATCATGCCGCGCTGGAGACATATCCGGGAGCTGCTGGAGCATTTTCAGGTTCTGACAGCGGCCAGAAGCGGGCAAAAGCCGGAAACGGTGATTGCGCGCAGCCGCTTCCTGTATGAAAACTGCGCAGGCTTTCTCTCCTTCCAGATGCCGGACGGCACGGAAGGGATCAGCTCATCCCGGCTGCGCAGATGCCTCCGCGATCATGACGAGCAGGCCAGGGACATGGTGACAGATGAGGTTTGGGAGATCCTTGTGGAAAAGGGTTACGCAGATCTGGACTGTATCAGCCGATTTACAGGCAGATACGCGTTCCTTGGCAACTTTTATGACGCGCCTGTAGAATTTGGAGGAATCCGGTACAGGAACAGTGAGGCGGCTTTCCAGGCGCAGAAGTGTGAGGATGAGGAAAAGCGCCTCTGGTTCGCCGGACTGGCGCCGGGCAGGGCAAAGTCCCTCGGCGGCAGGGTCAGGCTCCGGGAGGATTGGGAAGAGGTTAAGACAGGCCTGATGTTGGAGATTGTCCGGGCAAAATTCACGCAGAACCCGGAGCTTGCCGAAAAGCTTCTGGCTACCGGCGGGAAAAGGCTGGTGGAAGGCACCACATGGAATGATACCTGCTGGGGAATCGACATCCATACAGGAAAAGGGGAAAATCGGCTTGGGAAAATTCTGATGCAGGTGCGGGACGAGCTGAAGGAAAATCAATACTTTAGCTCATAAAATAGCCTTCAGGCAGCATTGAAACCACATGTTAGGGCGTCCCGCATATATTGGGGCAGTTTCTGAATAAATCTGGCTGCCAAACAGCATGTATTTTGCAGGTTTTGGATATATACAGCATTTTCTCGTTCTGATATCCAAAAGTACCATTATCATAGCTGAATATTGCTTTTCTTCCTCGATATCAGCTGCGGATTATACATATGGAGAAAAAGCAGCCTGCTATGTCCAAAATAAGTTCAATTGTTGGATATACACGACATATTTTCTCGTATATGTAAATAAGGGCGCTGCGCCAATGAATCTCCGGGAAATGCTTGCCATCTCACGCGGAAATTGGATGGCAGACACAATTTTTTATTGCATATATCCAAACGCCAGATCCGCAGCAGGTAGAATGGAGAATCACTTGACGTTTTTTTACATTTTTGATATCTTTTAATTGTTCCGGAGCTGCCGGTTTTGCGTTCTGGCAGCTCTGGCATATTTGTACATTTTGGACGACAGTGCAGAAGCTGTCCTGTTTTACCGGAAGCTTTGCTTCCATGCCGATCGGCAGAAGAGAAAAATATAAAGATCTGATTTTCACAGCCCATATCGGGCAGCAAAATCCAGGGATAACAAAAATAATACCCTCAGTTGACAAGAGCACACACGGTCAGGACAGGG
>ERZ1643249.883-NODE-883-length-31743-cov-19.091454_pt1 | contig 31743 bp, 26 predicted proteins | sample MGYA00579263_ERZ1643249 | MGnify/ENA primary metagenome ERZ1643249 (study PRJEB29033, sample SAMEA4952264) | chicken gut metagenome | biome: Broiler Chicken; feature: Gastrointestinal Tract; material: Caecum | place: Ireland | collected 2018 | study: Broiler...
CTCATTCGTCCCGCCGCAGCCCTTGCCTGGATAACCCTCGTAGATGCGAGCAAGACACGAAGCCTCCCCCCGCCCATAACGGGTTCAGAGTTGCGAGCAGAGCAAGGCGCGCGAGGAAAACCTGAGGGAGTTTACAAAGACGTAAATGACCGAAGGTTGCCACAGCGCAACATCGCTATGCGACGCAAATATGAAGCCGGGCGGAGTAAGTACTATCGTCTTGTCACTCTAAAGATACCATGTAATAGTACACCGGCTGCCCGCCGTAATGGAAATCGACGTCGCACTCGGGGAACTCTTCGGCAACCTTTTGGGAGAGCGCCTCGGCATCCTCCTCCGTCACGCCCTCGCCGTAATAGAGGGTGATCATTTCATGGTCATTGGTCTTCATGGCCTCGATGAGCTTTATCGTCGTTTCATCGATCGTCGAACCCTGTGCAAGTATCTTTTTGTTGTCGAGGCCTATGATATCGCCCGCCTTGAGCCTGAAGCCGTTCATCGTAGTATCGCGCACGGCATAGGTAACCAAGCCGGAGGTGACGTTATCGATGGCGTGCGTCATGTTCGTCTTGTTGACGGGCACGGACGCCTCGGGATTGAATGCGAGCGCCGCCGCAAAGCCCTGCGGCACGTTCTTTGTGGGTATTACATGGATCACGCGGTTTGTTACCAGGTCCTTTGCCTGTTCGGCCGCGAGAATTATATTCGAGTTGTTGGGGAATACGAACACATTCGAGGCGTTTATCTTCTGAACGGCGCTGGCTATATCCTGCGCGGAGGGATTCATCGTTTGTCCGCCCTCTATAACCCTGTCGCACATAAGGTCTTTGAAGATCTCGGCAAGACCCTCGCCCGAACATATGGCGAGCATGCCCATCTCCTTCTTTTCCGCCTCGAGCTTGGCCTTAAGCTGCCTGTTCTCCTCGAGCATGTTCTCTATCTTTATCCTGTCGAGCTCGCCCAGCTCGAGCGCGTACGAAAGCGCAATGCCGGGTGTGTTTGTGTGGACGTGCACCTTTACGAGCTCCAAATCGCCTATGCAGATGACGCTGTCGCCTATCTGCATGAGCTTTTCTTTGAGCCTGTCGATATCGGCGAGAGTGGTCATCGGCTTTAAATGGATGATGAAATATTCGGTGCAGTATGCAAACTCTATCTCGCCGAGGTCGAGGTTGATTATATCTGAGTTGTCGCCGAATTCCGGCTCCTTTTTAGGGGTCTGCGCGTCGGTCGGAATGTCGTCCGCACCGATGTCCTCGCCCGAAACTGCCGCAAGGAAGCCGCGCATTATGGTCATGAGGCCCACGCCGCCGCTGTCGACAACGCCGGCCTTCTTCAAAACGGGCAGAAGTTCGGGCGTATGCGCCAGCGCCTCGTCGCCCACGGCAATGAGCGCCGTAAGGAAATCTACGAAATCTTTATTCTTGCTCGCAAGTTTGGGGGCGGCCTCGCTCATCAGCCTTACGACGGTGAGGATGGTGCCCTCTTTGGGCTTGGATACGGCGCTGTAGGCTATCTTTGTGCCCGCCTCTAAGGCCTTTGCAAAAGTCTTTGTATCGAAACTCTGCTGGCATTCGCGTATGACAGAGCAAATGCCGCGGAATATCTGGCTGGTTATAACGCCCGAATTGCCGCGCGCGCCGCGCAGCGCGCCCTTGGAAACGGCGTCGCAAATCTCCTGAAAATGATTGGAGTTGCAGGCGTTCATCTCGGCTATGGCCGACTGCATGGTGAGCGACATATTCGTGCCCGTGTCGCCGTCGGGCACGGGGAATACGTTGAGGGCGTCGACTTTGGCCCTGTTTATTTCAAGCATTCTCGCACCGCTCGTGACCATCTTCCTAAAGTCGGTGCAGTTTATGATTTTTTGCATATAGCTCCTCAGAAATTAAAGGCGCGTCCGAAATATTTCAGGGCGCGCAAAAACATGGAAATCAGAGTTTGACTCCCTTTATGTTTACGTTCACCGTATCTACGATCATGCCCGAAAAGCGCTCCAACTTGTACTTTACTCCCTCTTTGAGCGATTCGGCCACGGCGTTTATCGAAACGCCGTACTTTACGATGACGTATACGTCTATATATATCCTGTCGCCGTTGGTTACGACTTTTATCCCCTTGCCGGTGTTTGTGTTCTTTTTCAGAAGTTCCATAATGGAATCCTGCAGGCGGCGGGATACAAGTTCAACAATGCCGTAACATTCGAGCGCGGCGAAGGCCGCTACCTTGGCGAGTACCTGGTCGGATATCGAAATTTTACCGTAAACGTTGCTTGTATTGACTGACATAACATCTCCTGTCGTAGTTATTTTATACCATTTGACGGCGTTTTGCAAGTCTTTCCCCCAACTTTTCGCATAAAATGGGGGCAGGCGGCCCCAAAATTTTGCTCATCAAGCAAAAAAAATTCAAATTAAGGGCATTTTTGGTTGATTTTTTTTTGAACGGGTGCTATATTAGTATAGCCGTTTTTGAGAAGCGGCTTTTATTTACACTTATTTTTGCAAATTTCCACCACGGAGGTGTTTTATTATGTCGAGAGTATGCAGCGTATGCGGCAAGGGACAGACGTCGGGCAACAATGTTTCCCACTCCAAGAGAAGGACGAGGAGAACTTTCAAGGCAAACGTTCAGAAAATAAGCTATATCGACGCAAAAGGCAACGCAGTTACGGGCTACGTGTGCACGAGGTGCATGAAGACCGTTGAAAGAGCGTAAGTCTTTCAGGCGTAAACTGAATGCGGCTTGACAGTTCGGGCGGCGTTTGCCGGCCGAACTTTTTACGTTGCAAAAATCAGCCGCAATGCGGATTAAAGTAAGGGAAAAGCCCCGCCGCGCCGCTTCTTCGCCGCCACGGTTGTCTTTTAACAATTTGACAATATAAATATGCAATTTTATATTCAAGACAGAGATTGAAAATTGCCGCAAGACATATATATAGCGTTAAAACGAGCCTGATTTTTTAAAATCAGGCTCGTTTTGATTATATCAGGTAAAAAAATTCGAAAATGCGCAACGCAAGGCATTCCGCCAATATATATTGCCAACACAGAAAATGTTATACAGCTACAAAGTACCAGTATGCAGTGAGAAGATCGTCCTTGAGCCACTCCGCCGCCTGCTCGCCGTCGGTGAGTTCGTACGAGGGTATCCTGCCCTTGGCGGACGGGTCGTCTTTCACATCCTCGCTGTAGTAAAAGGAAAACAACAGATCCTCTGCTTCTTCTGAGCCGGGAGCAATACTCTCGTCCTCCTCCGTTTCGGGATCGTCTTCGGCAAGTTCTTCGGTATACAGCCAAACGCCCTTCCCCTGAGGCATTGCGACAGACGTAACTCCGGAAGCCTGGAAGGCATACTGACCGAGATAAGTCAGCTTTTCGGACAAGGTGAGCGAGTCGAACTCATATGTATTTGAAAAGGCATAGTCGCCTATTGAAGTCACGGCCGACGGTATGTCAATACTTTCGGCAGAATGGCAGCCGCCGAAGGCCCCGTCGCCTATGGCCGTAACATCGCCGTCTATCACAAAGGAAGTTACGTTTATGCAATTGGCAAAGGAATACTGCATTATTTCGGTAACGCCGGCAGGTATCACTATTTCTCCTGAGAGTTCATAGCAATAAAAAAATGCGTTGCCGCCTATAAATGTGAGCGTGGAAGGCAGGTTCACAGGATTCGATTCATCGGCATTTATCTCGCTTAAGGCATAGCACTGCTGGAACGCGCGGTTGCCTATCGACGTTATTCCCTCGGGAAGGGTCACCGACTGCAGTCTGTCACAACCGCCGAACATACTTTCCCCTACATTCATCGTAGAAGGCAAAACGGCTTCCTGCAATGAAATGCAATAGACGAACGCCGCTATGCCGACTTCGCTCACCCCTTCTTCGACAGTAAGCGTAACCAGAGATTTGCAATTAATGAACGCCTGCTCTCCTATGCCGCGCACGGGCGTGCCGCCTATTTCGGCGGGAACGACAAGATCTACAGGCTTACCGGAATAGCCGGTGACCATATAATAAGAACCTTCCGGCGCGGGATCCGGGGAGTCGGCGGAGTCACCGCCGGAAGACCCGTCCGGCTCGTCGGGATTTTCCGAAAAATTATCGGTGCGGATCACCTCGTCTTCGGAGGAATAGAGAGTATACTCTATATACGTTTCGCCGAAACAACCCGAAAGAGCGGGCATGCAACACAGCGCCGCCACAGCGGCGGCAGCGGCAATGATTTTAAATTTCATATCGTACCCAAGCGCGAAAAACAGTGCGCGCCCATCAATCTGAATTTCAATATATTTATTTTAACATATCTGTGCTATGCGCGCAAGAGAAACGGGCTGAATATCTTGTGAAATAAAATTGCGGAGCGCGGCTTCGCCGTCTGTATTTCTCTCGGGGTGCATTTTTTGCCGAACGGCCGCGGGGCGCGCAATCTTTGCGCGCCCCGCGGCCTGAACAGAACCTGATATCTCATTTCAATTCATTTAAAAAAGCAGGCGGCTCTCAGCCGCACACATCCCTGAACACGCGCTCAAAATTGCCGCGCGCAACCTTTTCGGCTATGCGCGGACCGAATTTTTCGGCAATTCTGCGCAGTAATACGGGCATGCCTTCGCATGATTCCATACCTGCCTGCGGCAGCATGCCGTCAAAGTCCGAACCGATAGCCGCGCAGTCCTCCCCGCCGACATCTATTATATGCGCGACGTGCAGGAGCGCGCCCTCCATAGCGTTTTCGCCGCCTGAAAAATCCAAGCAGAAGTTTATTGCCGCAATGCCGCCGCAGTCGGCAATACCCCTTATCTGCCCGTCGGTCAGGTTACGGCTGACGGGATGCAGCGCAAAGGCGTTTGAGTGGCTGGCCACGAGCGGCTTTTTTCTGCCGCGCAAGAGGTCCGAAAGTCCTCCGTCGGAGAGATGCGAAACATCGATTATTATGCCCGCGTTGTCGAGCGCAGCTGCCGCGTCACGCCCGCGCGGCTTTAACCCGCGTTCCTCGCGCGAACGAAAATCGGGTTTACCGCCGCGGAACTTTAAATTAGGATAAGCAAGCGCGTTTTCGTCGTTCCAGACAAGCGAGGCCATGCGCACTCCCGCGGCATAGAGCCCTGCGATATCGGCAGGCGAAGAGATGAAGCCGATATTTTCAGCCGTCAATATACAGCCCGGTTTGCCCTCAGTTATTGCAGTCTCAAGGTCGGCACAGCACAAAACGGGCGCACATATATCAGAACTTTCGCAAATTTCCCGCCTGAAAAACGCGGCGTACTCATAAAATTTTTCCCTTGTGCCGCCCTGCATAAAGATAGCGAAACACTGTGCGGCACACCCGGCCGCGCGCAAGCGCTCAAAATCGAGCTGAAGATTATTTTTGCGTAAACTCAGGCCTTTGTCGCTCGCAAAGGTCAAAGTATCGCAATGCATGTCTATGTAATTCATAATCTTGTGTAAAAAACAGCGTTAATTGCCGCATATGTGCGGTGCAATTAATTTTTTTGCGCTAAAATTCCAAGCACTTTGCGGACGGGTTTGGGCGGCTTTACGCATACGACGATAATTTTATTCAACTTACACGCTCCCAAGGTTTATTACTACGAGGGCGGTATCGCCCTCGCCGAACACTACGCGGGCGTCAGCGCTCTCCACAATGTTGGATACGCCGCGGCACTCACCGTATGAAATGACTTCGGGGTAGCTGTACTTAAGCCCTCTGCTACACATTATATGCAGGGGCGCAGAAAAGGGAAACACCGATATCGTCCTGCCGGCATAGCCGCCGAACTCAACACATCCGCGCACCGCGCAAATTATAGTGCTTTCGCTCAAAAGACGCGCACATATGCCGCGTTGAACGCAGTAATACAGCAGCTGGACATTGCCTAAAAAATGGTCTTCCCTGCCTCCGAACGCGCCGTATATGTCTATTTCCGTAACACCGTCGGCAATCATCTTGCGCACTGCGATCTCGCCGTCGGTAAAGTTCTTTTCGGAGGGGTAAACTTCATCGGGCGGAGGTACGGGCGGCTCGTTCAAACTGTCGAAATCGCCGATATTTTTATATATCTCCACCCTGCCCTTTGCCCAGTGATAGGCGCCGTCGCAGCAATATACGTGGCAGCCTTTGGGTATTTCGCCGCTATATGGCGTACCGTTTAAAAGCAGTATGCCCTTCATTGCCCGCGAAGTTCCCTGGTTGCCGCCGCAAAGTCGGGCGCGGAGAAGAGCGCCGAGCCCGCCACGAGCACGTTTGCGCCCGCATCTATGACAAGCGGCGCAGTTTTTGCGTTTATGCCGCCGTCCACCTCGATATCAAGCTCGGGTTTGCCGATAGTTTTGGCATATTCCCGCGCCGATCTGATTTTTTCGAGCGAGCCTTCGATGAATTTCTGCCCGCCGTAGCCGGGGAATACCGACATTATGAGCACCATGTCGCACAGGCCGAACACTGGGAAGATGTTCTGCACGGGCACGTCGGGGTTGACCACCGCGCCGCACTTTACGCCGTACGACTTTATCAGTTCGAGCGTCTCTTTAAGGTAGCTTTCAGATATCTTTGCGCACGCCTCGTAATGCACGGTTATTATGTCGGCGCCCGCCTCGGCAAAGAACTTTATCTGCGTTTTGGGGTGCTCTATCATGAGGTGCACGTCGAGCGGAAGGTCTGTGCGGGGGCGGAGGCTCTTCACCATCTGCCCGCCGAATGTTATGGGACCTACGAAGGAGCCGTCCATCACGTCGCAGTGCACAAGGTCGGCCCCGCTCCTCTCGCAGAGCTCGACGGCCTCGCCCATGCGCGAAAAATCGGCCGAAAGTATTGAAGGCGCTATCTTGATTTGCATAAATCTATTCTCCGTTAAAACAAGTAGTTTACTAAAATTTTATACCGCAATACATATACGCCCGTAGCGGGTTCAGAGAAACGAGCAGTACGCGGAGCAGGCGGAACGCCGCGAGGGAGTTTACTAAAGCGTAAATGACCGAGCGGTTTAATTATTTATATAACCTGCCCTGAGTTGGCCGCACGCCCCGCCAATATCCGCCCCCATTCTTCTCCGCAGGGTGGCGGATATGCCGCCTGCGGCGAGCGTCTTTAAAAACGCCTGGGCGTTTTTTTCGCTCGCTGCCAAAAGAGCGCGCTCCTTTACCTCGTTAAGCCTTATCAGATTCACATGGCACGGCCGACCCTTTAGGAGGTTTATGAGCGCTCTTGCGTGCGCCTCGTCGGCGTTTTCGCCCTCGATGAGCGAATATTCAAAGATATATCTGCGGCCCGTCTTTTCAAAATAATAGGTGCATGCCGCCAGAATTTCGGCTATTTTGTAGCGCTTTGCAATCGGCATGGTACGGGCGCGCTCTTCATCGGTAACGTTGTGGAGAGATACTGTGAGGTTTACCGGCAGGCCCTCCTCCGCGAGGCCGTACATCTTTGGCACGAGACCGCAGGTTGAGAGGCTGACGTTGCGGGGGGAGATATTTATGCCGCCCTCCGCCGCCATGTCGCGGATAAATTTTATCACATTTTCGTAGTTATCGAGCGGTTCGCCGCTGCCCATCAATACGACATTGGTCACTTGGCGCTTCTTTTCGGTGCCGCCGTGCATGGCGTTCATCTTTAAGACCTGCGACAGGATCTCGCCCGACGAAAGATTGCGCACGAGGCCGCCCAAAGTGCTGGCGCAGAACTTGCAGCCCATGCGGCAGCCCACCTGCGTGGAGACGCACTGCGTGTTGCCGTATTTATATTTCATCAGAACGCCTTCGATTATGTTGCCGTCGGCAAGGCGGAAGAGATACTTCTCCGTCCCGTCGGCCGAGACGAGCGTTTTGACGACCTCTATGGCGCAGTCCTCGAACTGCTCTGAAAGCTTCGCCTTGAAAGCATTGGGGAGCGCGGGAATATCGGAAATGTTGTGCCCGCGCATTATGCCGCTGTAGAGCTGTTTCGCGCGGAAGGGCTTCTCTCCCATCTCCTCGACGAGCTTTTCAAGCTCCTTTAAGTTGTAGTCCTGAATGATTTTTTTCATAGTTGAGGCATATGTGGGGGTCAATTTGCACTTTGCGCAAAACAGGTCATGCCTTGCGCACAAGTTCGGTCACAAAGAAGCCCGCGCCGAGAGATATATGCGGCAGAAACTGAAGGCCGAATTTGGTGCGGCTCGAGGGAAGAGCGCAATCCGGGATATGCAGCTCAAAACCCTGATTTTGCTGCAGGAAGTTGTAGATTACGCTGTCATTCTCCTCGGGAAGTATCGAACAGGTGGAATAGTACAGGCTGCCGCCCGGTTTTACATAGCGCGAGCAGTTTGAAATTATTTTGAGCTGCAGCGCGGCGAGCGAGGATATGTCCTCCCCCCTTCGGAAAAGCTTTATGTCGGGATTTTCGTTAATGACGCCGCTGCCCGAGCAGGGAACGTCGCATAAAACGCCGTCGAACGCGCCCTCCCATTCGGGGTTGAACGCCGAGGCGTCGCCCACGACGGCGGCAACGTTGCCTGCGCCCATGCGGGCGGCATACGACTTTATGAGTTCGGCGCGGTGGGGATGCAGCTCCTGCGAGGTGACAAAACCGCACTTTTTTGAAAGGAGCACGCTCTTGCCACCCGGTGCGGCGCAGGCGTCGAGCAGACGTTCGCAAGGGGATATGACCGAACAAATGGCGACCGAACCCACCGACTGAAAGGTATAGTCACCTCTGTCGTAGCCGCTGTCGCGCACAAAATTTTTAAAGATATAAACGTGTTCAAAGGGCGTTTTTATGTATTCGCCCTTTAAATACTCCTCCTCGCCCCGCTCAAAGCGCACGCATACGCCGGGCGCGGGGGCAGAGAGAATGGCCTCGGCCTCACCCTTATAGCTGCGGCGCACCTTTTTTGCAAGCCAGAGCGGCGCGCTGGCGGCAATCGAGAGCCGCTCGTCGGCGCTATCGGGCAGGGGCGGGACTTTATATGAGCGCAGAAAGGCGTTGACAAAGCCGGCGGCGCCCTCCTTGCCGAGTTTTTTTGTGAGTTCGACGGCGCAGTCGGCCACCATATAGCCGTGCTTGCCCATAAATTCGAGCATATACAGCGCGATCTTGAGGACCAGCCGCACGGCGGCCTTGGGCGACTTTTTGCAATTTGCCCCTATGATATGGCCCAGATACACGTCCTTTTCAAGCACGCCGTAACATATCTTTGAGGTGCGCGGGCGGTTTATAGGCTCTATGGGCGTATCGGCGAGCGCCTGCTTTAAATACGCGCCCTCCGAATATACCTTTGTAAGGACCAGAAAGGGGTCTGTGAGCGGGTTATTCAAGGATATCACCCGCCGAAATTTTGCGGCCGTTGAAGATATCGGGCGCGGAGAGGCGCTTGCCGCCCGCAAACTGCGCCTCGGTGATGAGCACGGCGCCCGTGCCGCAGGCCACCTTTACGCCGCGCTTTGTGACCTCTATCACCGTGCCGCAGGGGCCCGAGCCTTCAGATACATAGGCGCGGTAAAAATTTACGGGCGCGCCCTTTAAATGAGCGAACGCCGCGGGCGAGGGGCTCATGGCGTTTATCAGCGCGCATACCTCTTTTGCAGGCGCGGAGAAATTGACCTGTGCATCCTCTTTTTTTATCTTTTTGCAGAAAGTTGCGGCACTTTCGTCCTGTAAAAGCAGGGCGGTGTCGCCGCGCTCAATGAGGTCATACGCCTCACACAGCGCCTCGGCAGAGAGCGACGAGAGGCGCGCGGAAAGCTCGCCGCACGTTTCGCCGTCGCAGATGGCGCAGCGCTTTGTGAGCAATATGTCGCCTGCGTCGAGCGCAAGCTCAGTCTTCATTATGGTAACGCCCGTGACAGATTCGCCCGCGAGTATGGCCGATTGAACGGGAGAAGCGCCCCTGTGTTTCGGAAGCAGCGAGGCGTGCGCGTTCCACACGCCGAGCGGGAATAAACCCAGCACCTCACGCGAGAGAAGCTGACCGTAAGCGCAGGTAAACATAGCGTCCGCGCCGAGAGATCTCAGCTCTTCGACGTGCTCGCGTATCTTTTTGAACTGATATACGGGGAGTCCGGCCGAGAGTGCATACTGCTTTACGGGCGGGGGCGTCAACACGCCCCTGCGACCGAACGGCCTGTCTTCCTGGGTTATCACGGCGACTATTTCACAGCCCTTTTCGTACAGCGCTTTGAGGGGCGCCACGGCGTACTGCGGAGTGCCCGCGTAAATTATCTTCATCTAACACTCTCCGTGCCGATTAGCCGAGCGCTGATAGCTTTTAACACTCGGCCGATGCGGCGAAAATTACTGCTTGTCCTCTTCGGGCGCGATGCGGCGGCCCTCGGAGTCGATATCGTAGACCTCGACCGCCTTGTCGATATATAAAATGCCGTCGAGGTGGTCGAGCTCATGACAGACGGCGCGGGCAAAGAAACCCTCGGCCGTGAGCTTGTGCTTGCGGCCCTTTCTGTCGCGATATTCGAGCTTCACCTTGTCGGGGCGGATGACCGTACCCTGCTTGCCCCTCAGCGAGAGACAGCCCTCGGGGCCGACTTGTTCGCCCTTGGATGAGTATATGACGGGGTTTACAAGCTCGAAAAAGCCCTCGTCAACGTCCACAACTACCACGCGCGCATCCACGCCCACCTGGGGCGCGGCGAGACCCGCGCCGTCCTCCGCGCGGACGGTCGTCTTCATGTCGTCTAAAAGGGCGCCAAGATCATCGTTGAAATTTTTAACCTCTTTGCAGACCTTGCGAAGAACGGGATCGCCGACCTGCACTACATATCTCTGAGCCATATATATACCTCTGTTGTATGATTAATTTGAATGTATGTATTTATTTTAAGATTTCTCGACTGCGCGGCCGCACACCGTGCCGCCGCTCCGCTCGAAATGACAGAATATAGAATTTATGTAAAATAATTTTAGCCGCAGCAAAACGCAATTAATAACTTTGAAGATGCGAGCAGGGCAAGGCGCGTGCGGATATACGCGCGGCCCCCTGAGTTCAAAGAAACGAGCAGTACGCGGCGCGCGAGGAAAACTTGAGGGAGTTTACTTTGGCGTAAATGACCGAAAGTTGCCGCAGCGCAACAAAGTAATGCGACGTTTATTTGGGCTCAGGAAAGGTTGACGGGATTTTCTTCGACATACACAAGCGCCCGCGCAGTCGTATATTTTACCGCGAGGTCATAGATCTCGGGCAGGAGTTTGCCGTCCTCGAGCCGCATAAGAACCTGGTAGCGCACGCGGCCCTGTATCTTTTTTATGGGCGAATGCATTTTGTTTAAGAATATGAACTCCTGCGGATAGTCCCTGCGAAGCTCCTCGCAGCCGAAATACACGCCCTTGAGCGCCTCGAGCGCGGCTCCGTCATCCTCAGCGGTGACCATCACTCTGCATATGAGCGAAAAAGGCGGGAAGTGCGTCGTCTTTCGCAGATCTATCTCGTTGTTGAAAAAGCCGAGATAGTCGTAGTTTACCGCATACCTTAAGATATAATTTTCGGGCGAGTACGTCTGCAGGACTACCTTGCCCGCCTCTCCGGCCCTGCCGCTGCGGCCCGACACCTGCGTGATGAGCTGAAATGTGCGTTCGCCCGCGCGGTAGTCGGAAAAGTGCAGGCTCATGTCGGCGTCGAGTATGCCGACCAGAGTTACCGAGGGGAAGTCGTGTCCCTTAGCTACCATCTGCGTGCCGACGAGGATATCGGCCTCTCTCTCTGCAAACTTTTTGAGTATTTTATAGTGCCCCTCTTTGCCCGAGGTGGTATCCACGTCCATGCGCAGTATGCGCGCCGAGGGGAAGGCCGCCTTCAGATCTGCGACCACGCGCTGCGTGCCCGTGCCGCCGTATCTTAAATGCAGGCCGCCGCACTCGGGACAGGCGCGCGGCATGCGGTATTTTGCGCCGCAGTAGTGGCACTTTAAACAGTTTTCCTCGCTGTGATATGCAAGCGGCACGTCACAGTGTTCGCACTTTAACACATTGCCGCAGTCCTGGCATATGACGGTGTGCGAATATCCCCGCCTGTTCAAAAATATTATGGCCTGATTGCCGCTTTTGAGCACATCGGAAAGCTCTTCCCGCAAGACGGCAGAAAATGCGGTGTTATTGCCGCGCTTTACCTCTTTGCGCATATCGGCTATCGTGATTTCCGGCAGCGGTCTGCCGTTTATGCGCTCTGTGAGCGTTATCAGGTTATATTCCCCCGAAACGGCCCTTGCATACGTTTCGACCGACGGCGTGGCGCTGCCTAAGATGAGTTTGCAGCCGTTGTATTCCGCGCGCATCTTTGCCACCTCCACGGTGGAATAGCGCGGAGCGGACTCCGAAAAATAGGAACCGTCGTGTTCCTCGTCTATGATAATCGCGCCGATATTTTCGAGCGGGGAAAATATGGCGGAACGGGCGCCTATGGCTATCTTTGCCTCGCCCGTCTTAAGTCTCCACCACTCGTCGAAACGCTCTCCGGCCGAGAGACCGCTGTGGAGTATTGCGGCCTTATCGCCGAAGCGGCGCCTGAGCTGCGAAAACATCTGGGGAGTCAGAGAAATTTCCGGCACCAAAAATATGGCCGTCTTGCCCGCGGCGAGCGCGCGGCTTATTACGTTTAAATATATCTCCGTTTTTCCGCTGCCCGTAACACCGTGGATAAGATGCACGGTCTGCGGATTCTTTTCTATGCTTTCAAGCGCATTTACCTGCGCGGGAGTTAAAACCCTGCCCGTCTCCTCACCGCCGTCATAGCCGGCAGGGGTGCGGTTTACTTTGATTTTAACAAGCTCCGCCCCGCCCTTATCCAGAACGGCGTTCACGGCGCCCCGTCCGAACCTCTCGCAGGAGGCTGTATACTCAGCCTCTCCGCAGTCCTTTAAATATTGTAAAAACTCGGCCTGTTTTTTTGCCGACTTTGTAAGTTTTATGTCGTCAGACAAAAAGCGGACCGTTTTTTTATATATCTCGTGCACGCGGCCCGTGCGCATTTCGGCCGGGATGAACAGCCTCAGACACACCGCCTTGGGCACGCGATAGCGCGCAGAGAGTCCGTTCATGAGCGAAAAACATTCCCTGCCCAGCGCCGGCGGCTCGTCGTAGACATAGGCGACCGGCTTTATTCTATCGGGCGGAAACCCGCTCGTCTCCGCAAGCCCCACGACAAAGCCGTCTATAACCCTGCCGCCGAAGGGCACCTTCACGCGGCAGCCCTCGCGAACCTCGCCGTCGCAGGAATATTCAAATATTTTATCCACCTGTGCGTGGGCGATATCGACGATGACCTGTGCGTACATAAATTCTACCCTGTGAGCGCGGCCGACGCCCGCGCAAAACTCAACGGCAAGCGATTTCAGCCCCGCGCCTGAAGGCGCGGGGCTGTCATTTCAAATCAGTCCTTTACGGAGGTGACCTTGCCGCTCTCTATCTCATAGCAGGCGGCGGTTATCTCCTTCATCTTGTTGGGCAGCTCCCGGCCGCTGTTCTGCTCGATTATCTGGCGGGCGCGCTTTGCCGCCACCACGCACAGCTCATAACGCGAGGCCTCGTGCCCGTCCGCAGAGAGTTTTTCTAAAAGTTCGTCTACCGCAGGTTTATTTATCATTGTGCAAAACCTCCTTATTTTTACGGATAATATGCAATATGCGCTCTGCTGCGCTTGTTACGTCGTCGTTTACCACGCAGTAGTCGTATTTGTCCTTTTTTGAAAGTTCGTAGGCCGCGCGCGCAAGGCGCTCCTCCACCTTTTCGTCGCTCTCGGTGCCGCGCGACTTTAAACGGCGCCTGAGCTCATCCATATCGGGCGGGAGGATCATGATGAGCACCGCCGCCGGGTGAGCCGCCTTTACCTGCAGCGCGCCGTCGACCTCTATCTCGAGTATCACGTCGGAGATCTTCAACTTCTCCTCCACGAACGCCCTTGGAGTGCCGTAATAATTTTCAAAGTGGGAAGAATATTCAAGAAGCTCGCCGCGCTCTATCATCTGTTTAAAGCGCTCTCGGGAGATGAAGAAATATTCCCTGCCGTCTTGCTCCCCTTCGCGCGGGGCGCGCGTCGTGCACGACACACTCTCGCACAGCGAGGGAAAAAGTTCAAACATCTTTTTTATCACCGTGCCCTTGCCCACGCCCGAAGGGCCGGAGATGACCGCAAGCACATTATTTACTTTATCACTCAACGTTCTGTACCTGTTCGCGTATTTTTTCTATCTCATTTTTAAGCTCCAGACCGCACTTGGTTATGGTTATATCGTTGCTCTTGGAACAGATGGTGTTCGTCTCTCTGTTGAATTCCTGAACAAGGAAGTCGAGCTTGCGCCCGACTATGGGCGAGCGGCATATATCCCTGAACTGCTCTATGTGCGACTTTAACCTTGTGAGCTCCTCATCTATGTTGGACTTATCGGAAAAAAGCGCCACCTCGGTCAGGAGCTTGCCCTCGTCGTAAGTTGCGCCCTGGAGATACTTTTCGATCTTCTCCTTAAGCTTTGCGCGGTAATCTTCGGCAACGAGGGGGGCGCGCTCTGCCACCATTTTTACCAGTTGTTCGATCCTGTCCATGCGGGAGAGCATGTCTGCCCTTAGCTTTTCGCCCTCTTTAAAGCGCATGGCGTTAAGATTTTCAAGCGCGGAAGAGAGCGCCGATGTGAGCGCCGCGATAAGCTCGTCGTCGGCGGCCTGACTCTCGTCGCGCACGACGACGTCGGGCATTCTCAGCAGGGACGTGGCCGTCACGTCGAAAGGAATATCGGATGAAAGCCGGGAAAGACGCCTTGCAGCGGCTATATACGAGGCTGCGACGCCTTCGTCAAGCTCGAGCGCCTTCTTCTTTTCGCGTTTGTCTGAAAGGCTGACGTACACGTCGGCATGTCCGCGCGTGATCTTTTCGCGTACGCGCGCGCGAATCACCTCTTCGTAGGCGGCGAATATGCGCGGCGCCTTTATTAACGCGTCGAGATAACGGTTATTCACCGTTTTTATTTCAACCGAGAGCTCTATTCCGCCCTCCCTGTATTCGCCTCTGCCGTAGCCCGTCATGCTGAGCATACTTTCTCACCGCCTTTATATCAGTCGGCCGCGCCGCCCGCAACGGTTGTAAAAAGCGCCGCCAAAATTTTATACGTATTATATTATATCAAACCGCGCGGAAAAATTCAAGCGGTTTATACAGGTATAGAGGCAATACTTTGCCGCAACTTTGCGCCGGGACGTATCCGCAATGCTGCGCGGCGGCCATTGCAAAACATCGCTTGCACGGCAAGGCGAAATCCCAGCCCGTCACGTTTTGCCCGTGCGCAAAACTTATAACTGCCGCAAGCAGCCTAATAATCCTCTCTCCCCTCGTCATCCAGCCCGCGTATGCGGGAGGATACCAGGCGGTAATTATTCTTCAGGTCGGTTTCAAACAGTGTGACAGCCTGGTTGGACGAAGACACGCCGCCGCTCGTATCGGCAAAGAATGCGATATTTCCTGCGCACATGACTATGGGCACGCCGTACAGATATGCGTAGGCGCGGGCAAGCAGGGGCGGCATTACGCCGCACATATCCTCGAGTACGGCGGCGATCAGACTGCATCCGCACGATGCGAGCGCACGCACCCCATCGGGAAAGTACAGGTCGTTGTCTATCACCAGCCCCACTCTGTACCCTCCCACCTGGTACAGGCCGAGATAAGCGCCGCTCTTATACTCCTCGCCGCCGAACACATGGTTCATATCTGTTATGCCGAGCAGTTTCCCCCTGTCGGCAACGGCGGCGGACTTGCGCACCACCCCGCGCGAAACCGTCTTGCAGCCGCAAACCACGCCGCAGGAATATGTGCGGGAAAGGCGTGCCGCCTCCTCAAATTTATCTGTTTTGCCCGCAAGCTCGTTTTCGTAATCGACTTCGCCGAGGAAATCGAAGCCGAACAGAGCGAGTTCGCATCCGGGTAGCCTGTTCGCCCCGCCCGCAGCAACGCATACTTTCATACCATATATTCTACTGCAGCAAAAATTTTTTTGTGAATAAGCGTCACCTGGGGCATTCAGCAAAAACGGCGCGAAATTTATTGCGCTGACAGGAAAAAAAACGAGCCGCCCGGCATACAATATGTTGCTATGAAAAAAATTGTTACCGTAATTGTTGCCGCGGCAGTTTGCGCGGCCGCCCTTCCTCTTGCCGCATGCGCGGGCGGAAATGAGCGAACGACCTATGACTTAACGTGCAGCTACAGCGCCGAAAGCGGAGCGCTTGAGGCAGATTGCACGGTGAACTATGTTAACACAGGCGCCGATACAGATATTGTAAAATTCAATCTGTACGGCAACGCCTTCCGCGAGGGCTCGCTTTACAGGCCGATATCCGACGAGCTCTCGGCAAGCGCATACTACAACGGAAGCAGCTACGGCGGCATGGAGATAACCGCCGTTACGGGGGGCGAATGGCGCATTTGCGGAGAGGACGAAAACATTCTGGAAGTAACCTTGCCCGATACGCTGGGCAGCGGCGACAGCTGCGAGATAGAGATATCCTATACGCTCAGGCTGGCCGAAGTCAACGGCCGCACGGGCATAGCCGAACACGCCGTCAACCTGGGCAACTTTTACCCCGCAGCCTGCGTGCGGGACGATGAAGGGGAGTTTATCGAGTGCGTGTATTACAGCGACGGCGACCCCTTTTTATCGGACTGCGCCGACTACAGCGTGCAGATAACCGTACCGGCGGGTTACACCGTGGCGGCGAGCGGAGCGCTTGAGGAGAGCGAGGGGAACACTTATACATACTCGCTTGAAAACGCGCGCGATTTTGCCATGGTACTCTCAGACGAGTTCGAGCGGCTCTCCCTGGAGGTGGACGGGACCGTCGTATACTACTACTATTACTCCGACGAGAACGCGCAGGCAAAACTTGCCGCCGCGTGCGACAGTCTTGCGTACTTTGAAGATACCTTCGGCGATTACGCCTGGCCTACCCTCTCAGTGGTGCAGACGGGCTTTGCGGCGGGCGGCATGGAGTATCCCGCGCTCACAATGATAAACGGAGAACTGGACGGGAGCGATGCCTTTTCCGCCATAGTGCACGAAAACGCGCACCAATGGTGGTATGCCATGGTGGGCAGCGACCAGCTGAACTGTGCGTGGCAGGACGAAGGACTGACCGAATATTCGACGCTGATGTTCTTTGAAAACAGCCCCGAATACGGGATCACCCGCACGGGGCTGGTGAACTCGGCGATATCCTCATACCGCGCCTACTTTACGGTATATAACCAGATTTTCGGCGACGCGAATACGGCGATGACGAGGCACCTCAAAGACTTTGTGAGCGATTACGAATATGTGAACATAGCCTACAACAAGGGGCTGATACTCTTCGATACGTTGCGCGAGTCAATAGGCGACGAGCGGTTTGTTGCCGGGCTCAAGAGCTATTTTGCCGCAAACTGCGGCAGGACCGCCTCGCCCGAAGATCTCATTGCCTGCTTCGAAGGCACGGGCGTGGACGTTGACGGACTGTTTGAAAGCTTCATCGAGGGAAAGGTAATTATTTAAAGAAATAAATTATATTAATTTAATTTATTATATAATTGAAATCGAAACGGAGCGGCGCGCTGAATTTCATTCGCGCGCCGCTCCGTTTTTACTGATATACAGTTTAATTAACCGTTTTTTATTTCATTTTTTTCCGCCGTTTTCATTTTAACTTTTTTTATTCAAAAACTTTTTCTTGTCGCGATTTACAATTACAACCGTAACAATCAGCCCGACGATTGCGCAGAGGAGCGGAACGGGAAGCAGAAGCACTATTGCAACGACTATATATGCCCAGCCGTAGCCCGTGTATTCGGGGTTGCTTGAAGAACACAATGTGAAATAAAGTTCACCCCCGGGAAGCCCTTCAAACGTAGCAGTATAACCGCCCTCGTCCGCGGCTTCAAAGACATCGCCGGCCGAGCTATGCAGAATATACCCGTCGTAATTTATGCGCACGGTGAGCGTGCCGAAGTCTGCCCAGCCCGCCGCGGGTGAGATATAGTAATAATAGTCGTAGGTATACGGCTCGCTGTCTATGCCGATATCGGGATAGACGGGCACGGTGACCGAATTTATTAAAGTTCCGCCCGATGGAATGGTCACTTCATACTCCAGCCAGCGCATGGCCGTATACAAACCGCGTTGCAGGTTCTCCACGCTTTCGCTGCCGCGGTATGCATGCTCCGACATATAGAAAACTATGTAATTGAACCAGTCGCAATCGCTCACGTTTGCAAAGAGCTGCGGCTTTATCCTGCGGATAAACTCTATAAAAGTGATGCTGCCTGAGGGCTCGGGCGCGGCAACGGGCGTATCCTCTGCCGTGGCAAGCGTATGGCCGTCGCTGCCTCCCACGGGGACGTATGTGCGGCTGTAGAACTGTAAGTCATCGGGCACGGCGCCCGCGAAATACAGCTCGTCGCCCTCATCGAGTTCTATAAACACCTGCGAGCCGTCGTAGCCGCAACTCCTGCCGTCGTAAAAGGCATAAAAATTGTTTCCTTCGGTAAATTTTGCAACGAGATATTCACCCTCGCCCTCCTGCCGCTCATAGACCGTTACGGAGCTTTCATATGAGAGCACGCCGTCCCCGGCGGGCAGGGAAAGAAGATTTTGCCGCGCCTCGTTGAAATTGAAGCCCGAACCGATGTCGGAATTTCCCCTGCCGTCGTACGAAAGGCGGTAGGAAAAATCCAAGGGCGCGTCATTTTCGCCCGTGGTCACAGAAAAGAGATGCGAATCGCTGAATTGACCTTCATTCCCTGCCCAATAATCGGGCAGACTGCCGAACGGGAAGAGCATTCCCACCGTTAAATCTTCGGCAGCGGGGTTAAAAAAGGTGTAGCGCGCCGTCACGGTGGAATCGTAACTGACAAAATCGTTTAAGTCGGGATAGTCCGTTATGTTGAAGGTGAGGAGTTCGCTCTCCACCTCTATCGGGCAGTCCTCCAAGGGGTACACCCCCGTGCCGCCCACGCCGAAGTAGTAGCCCGGCCCCGAGTTTGCCGAGGCGGGCAGCGCACGGGAAATGGATATGAACGCGCACAGCGCCGCCGCGGCAAGCGCGGCGCACATAAATATTCTGTTTTTCAGCGCCTTACTTTTCATAGATATCACCTCGCCCTGCTGTTTCCGATATAAGTATAACATATGCGCGGATGCATTTCAAGAGCAAATTTTTTTACACCGTTTGCTTGCCAAAAGGAATATAATGCATTATAATTATAGTGTGCTGATATGGCGCACCGCGAAATGCAGGGCGAAAACGCTCAATTTTTTTGCGGCCGGAGATTTTTATGGACCCATATTACAGTTGTAGCTGTAAAACAGTTCTCATTTTCACAAAACATTGATATAGGATAAATTCCGTACCGCGACTTTACCGAGGCACGGGTTTTGTCCCGTGCATTTTTTTAACTTTTTTTAAGGCGGTAAAAGCAATATGGTACAGTTCTTCCGCACATCGGAAAGGCGCCCTTTGAACCAGCTTGAAAAATTCGAGCCTCTCTGCTGGGTGGATATGATAAACCCCACCGACGACGAAGTTGAGGACGTGGCGGCGATTTCGGGCATATCGGAGGATATGCTCGCCTCCGCGCTCGACGACGAGGAGCGCGCTCGTGCCGAGATAGACGACGGCAACTACATGTTCATCCTCGACTGTCCAGTTATAGAGGAGGGCGACAGCGGCGACGTTTACTCCACCCTCCCCCTAGCCGTGATATACAACTCGAAGTGCGTAGTTACGGTATCGTTAAAGGGCAACCCTGTTCTGAAGGACTTTATCACGGGCAGGCAGAAGGTGCTCACAGAAAAGCCCGTGCTGTTCACATTAAACTTTATGCTTGGCAACGCTAAACGCTTTTTGAACGTGCTCACGCAGATCGACAGAAAATCGCGCCGCGTTCAGGCCGAGCTGGGCAGGACGATGAAAAACGAGGAGATAGCGCAGCTATTGGACCTCGAAAACTCGCTCGTATACATTTCCACCTCATTGAATTCAAACTACAGCGTACAGGAAAAACTGTCAAAAGCCGAGGCCGTGACCACGCGCGAGGACTATCAGGACCTGTATGACGACGTGGCTATTGAGAGCAAGCAGGCCATGGAGATGTGCAACATATATAAAGATATTCTAACGGTGACGATGGACGCCTACGGCTCGATGATCTCCAACAACGCCAACGACAGCATGAAAAAACTGACCGTAATCACCGTGCTTCTCGCCATACCCACAATGATAGCGGGCTTCTGGGGCATGAACGTCGTGGTGCCCGGCCAGATAGGCGAAGACGGCTCGTCGTCTGTGTGGTTCTGGATAATACTCGCCGCAACGCTCGTTTTAACGGTAGCCGTGGGAATATTCCTCGGCAAGTTCATGCGCTCGGGCGGCGCGATAAAACGCACAAGACGTGCAAGGCGCCGTAAAGATAAGGATAAAAAATAACATGCCCATACTTCAGTACAAATGTCCCTCCTGCGGAAAAGAGTTTGAGGAACTCGTTAAAAAATTTGACGACGAAGTCGTTTGCCCCGCGTGCGGAGCGGCCGCCGAAAGAAGCTACAGCGGAACGATGTTTTCTTCGACCGGCACGCACGTAAAGCGCTGCAGCGGCAACTGTAAGACATGCGGAGGATGCAAATAAAAAGATTCACGAATTTTTCGTTATTATTTCGAGCAAAGTCAATAGATAAAACCGTTCGATTCCGTTTAAAAAATTAAAATTGAGTCAATAAATTCCCTGCGAAAATCCGCGGGGAATTTTTTTATGAAATTTTTTAAAATTTTGGGGATTGTCGCATGCTTTGCGGCATGCGCCGCATGCCTTACCGCTTTTAACAGCAATACCTGCTTTGCCGAGGGGGAAAGTTACACCTTCTTTTGCGGCGACACTTCGCGCGACTGCCGCATTATAACCGTAGAGAGCGGCGCGGCGCTTAAAAAGCTGACTTTGCGCGGCATAAACGGCGAGAGCACTGCCTATCCCGAGCTCGATATAGCCGAATTTTTGGACGAAATAAACGGGCAGATCATTTTTACCGAAGAGCTCACGGACAGCACAAACTACTACTGCTCGGCAAACCTGCCGTATTCGGTCGAGCTGTACGGCAAGCAGATAAACCTGCATATCTGCGTTAAAGAGGGGCAGACGATCGTCGCAAGCCCGATAATATTTGGCGGATACTAAGACTGTTCACGAAAAATCTTTTGCCTTTGGCAAAATCTTTTTCCGTGAGATTTTATTTTGTCGTAGGACGGCTTTACCCCCGAACTAAATTCGGGCTGCCGTCCTTCGGCATTAATAATTTATAATGACCAATTTATAATACCCAAAAATTCCGTTTCAGATTCAGGCAAAAAATTTTGGCGGGGCATGTATAAAACAAAACCGCGCGGGCAATAAACACAGGGCGAGGCGAAAGATCAACGCTTTAGCCGCATAAAAAAGGAGAACGCGAAATGAACGAACATGAACAGAAACCTAAAAACAAAAGATTATTGACCTACTATCTTATACTTGGCGCATGCATACTGATAATTGCCGCGGTTGCAGTTGCGGTCACGCTTTCGCTTACGCTTGGCGGCAACGATATGACCATTGACGACGATCCCGACCAGGCTGTCGACGGCGACGACGACAACGACGACGAAACGCCCGACGACGGCGACGATGACGACGCCGACGATACCGGCAACGAAACCACATTCCTTATGCCCGTAACTGAAGTCGACGCAATAAACAGCTACGGCTTTTACCACAATACCACGCTCGACAAGTACTATCTGCATACGGGTATAGACTTTGCGGGCGAAGCGGGCGACGAAGTGTACGCCGTGCTGGACGGCACCGTGGAGAGCATCGTGAGCGACCCTATACTCACGGGCACAACGATAACAATTGCGCACGAAAACGGGCTTACTACTACCTACACCTTTGTGGACGCGGCAGAGGGCCTTGAAGTGGGCGACACGGTTGCGCGCGGCGACGTTATAGCCACCGTTGCCGAGGCAATGGGTCAGGAATATAAAGACGGCGCGCATCTGCACTTTGAAGTGTTTTTGAACAACGAACCCGTCGATCCCGAGACCTACCTTGAGATCACAGAAAAGTAATCCGACATAACTTCTTATCCCCCTATTTACCGCCGCTGCAACTTTAGTTGCAGCGGCGGTAACCCTTTGCGCCGCAGGCGCAAATCAACACATGGCGAAGCCATTCATAACTTGTAACTTTGCGCTATAGTGCGCATGAAAAATATTAAAAATTAATTTTAAATTTAATATTGCAATTTTCCGCGCGCGGAATTATAATTGAACTGCAAATAACGACGGAGGTTTTATTATGAACGTGACCGAGGCCATACGCGCAAGGCGGAGCATACGCAAATTTACGGGCGCGGAGATACCGCAGGAACACCTTGACGCCATTTTAGAGGCGGCCATGCTTGGCCCGAGCGCGCGCAACATGAGGCCGTATGAGTTTGCCGTGGTAAAAGACAGGGCGCTTTTAAAAGAATTGAGCGAGGCCTGCCCCCGCTGGTATATGGCCGAAGGCGCAGCCTGCGTTATCATCGTTTTCGCCCGTCCCGACCTTGAGGAGGGGCTGGGGCACGAGTTCTGGCAGCAGGACTGCTCTGCCGCGACCGAAAATATCCTTCTGCAGGCGCTGGAGCTGGGCTACGGCACCTGTTGGTGCGGCGTATATCCCATTGCAGGGCGCGTTGCCGCCATCAGGAGGATACTCGGCACAGGCGAAAATTCCGTCCCCGTTTCGCTCATACCCATGGGCGTGCCCGCAGAACACCCCGCGCCGCGAGGACATTACGACAAATCGCGTGTTAAATACTATTGATAAAATTTTTATATAGCATGATAACAGCGTGCCCGCACGGCGTAAAGCCGTGCGGGCATGTTTATAATTTTATTTTTTATTAACGAATCAATAAGCGCGAACGGCATTGATGGCATACACATCTTCGCCAAGGCCGCTCACCCACATAACGTCGTCCTTTCCGCTTTCGATATGTACGCGATGCAGAGCCGTCCAGCCTGCGGATGACATGAGCCCGCCGGGATAATAGTTATAGTAAAAATAATACTCGCCGTTGCCCGTGCTTCCTTTGGGGCGCTCCTTTGGCAACAGCGGCGGAAAGAGCACGAAGCTGTTGCTTGTTATATTGTAATAAGCGCGCTTGTTATAATACACGTCACAATCTCTGCCCTCAAAAATCAAATACCCATTCTCAATACATACCCGCTTAAATTTCCAGTCGGCATCAGGGGCAGAGAAATCGCATACGAACTTGCTTGTAAAAGTTTCTGTATCAAAATGCATCAAAGCATAATTATCAGCAAAGCCGACATATTCGCCGTTTATGCCGTGTATGCCTAAAGAACCCGTTATGTAATAGCCCGTCTCAACGTCTATGTCGGCGCTCTGCTCTTCGGAAGCTGCGGCGAGACACTGCAACTTTCCTCCCGCTGCGTCATAGACATACAGACCCTGCCTTACAAAGGCCCAGTCATAGCCCCTTCCGGTTTTGGCAATGAAGGCTGTGCGGGGATACAGGTACACGATATCGCCGCCCGCATACTCCGCATCTGTGATCTCAGCATCAAGGGCGTGCGTATAAGTCCAGTCGGAATCGTACCACGACATGCTCTGCAAAAATTTTCCGCTGAAACAAACTATTGAGGAATCAGTGAATATCAGGCGACTTTTTTCCGAACCTGAAAACGAAAAATCACATACCCTTGCAAGCTTGCCGTCCTCCACTATTATATATTCATCTTCCGAATTTTCATTTTCACAGCAAAGCAAAAAGCCCGAATTATTTTTATTATAGTGCAAAACGGATATCACGGGATGTTCGGCGCCGCCGTCGTATACGACCTCTGCGGTCTTATCACCGATATCATAGCGGATAAGGCAGCCGCCCTTAGGCTCCTGCCGGTTGCCTTCGGAATCATCTATGCTCTCAGTATCGGCAAGGCCGGCTCCACCGTTAAAAAGATATGTCGCGCACATATAGACGTCGTCGCCCGCATATTCACAATATGTGACATCTACGTCATAGACTTCGCCGCCGATTTCAATGGCCGCAACAAGCTCCTCTCTTTCCGATAAATCGCTTCTGAAGCGATAGTTCCCGCTATAAAGCCAGATGCCGTCGTCGGCGGCGCCCGTAATATCGGGCGGCTTATAACAGCTTTCACACCCGGAACAAAGTATGCAGACCAAGGAGAGGCAGACCGACAATAAGAATTTTATCTTCATAATATATCTCCTTCTGCAAAAATATGATTTTCTTATCTACATTGTAACACCGACCTTTATACAAATCAACCCCAATATAAAAATTTACCCGCCGCGCAGATTTTCTGCGCGGCGGAAAACTATGTTTTTATTCTTTTTTTGCGGGAGCCTTGCGCGATTTTACCGCCTTTGCCACCTTTACCGGTTTCTTCGGAGTTTCGGCAGACGGCGCCGCATCTTCGACGGGGGCCGCCTGAGCATCGGCCGTCGCCGCGGCCGCCTTTTTGCGCCCTGTGCGGGCCGGCTTTTCCACGGGAGCGGGCACCTTGGGAACGTGTTCGTTATCGCTTATGGCGTCCTCATGCTCCTTCTTTATGCGGCGGCGCGTTTTGCGCTCCTCCTCCTTCTCCTCCTCGGTGCTCTCGTGCCAGGGCACGGAGAATATGAGCGATTCGTATGGCCTCAGCTTTACCACAAGGCGGTAAGGCCTGCCGTCGCACTCCTCCTTTACGGCTGTAAGGGAATACTCTTCCTCATCTGCATAAGTGGAGAATATCTTTTTATATTCGCCCGAAACGGGCACTCCTATCTCTATCGGATCGCGGTCGACGGGCGCGAAGTTGATCACGAACACGAGCGCGTCGTTATAATTCCAGGGGTTGCGCCTTATGAACGAAAACAGGTTGCGCATGTAGTCGCCGCTGTTTATCCACTCGAACGTGTTCTTCTTGCCCGCGTCGTTATACAGCACCGCGTGCGTGGTGTAAAGATTCAGCAGCCTGCGGTAGCACTCCAGAATGTCCCTGTGGCCGGGGTCGTCGCATAGGTACCACTGCAGCGAGCCCTTATAGTCCCACTCGGCCTCCTGGCCGAAGTCCTGGCCCATAAAGAGCAGCTTCTTGCCGGGGTGGCCCATCATCATGGTGTAGGCCGTCTTCAATGCGCCGAACTTGTCCTGGTGGCTGCCGGCCATCTTGTTGAACATCGAGCCCTTGCCGTGCACCACCTCGTCGTGCGAGAGAACGAGTATATAATTTTCAAGGAAAACATAGTCGAACGTGCCCGTCATCAGATGGTGCTTGTAGCGACGGAAAACGGGGTCCTCGTTATAGTAACGGATAGTATCGTTCATCCAGCCCATGTCCCACTTTAGGCCGAAGCCGAGGCCGTCGTTTTTGGCGGGGGCGGTCACGCCGGAGACTATCGAGCTGTCCTCGGCGATTATTATCGCGGAGGTGCGCTGACGGAGCACGGTATTCAAATGGCGGAAGAACTCGAAGCTCTCCATGTTAAAGTCGGTGCCGTACTTGTTGGGACGCCACTCAGATCTGCCGAAGCTGTTATAAAGCATGGCCGCAACTGCGTCGGCGCGCAGCCCGTCGACGTGGTATACGTTCACCCAGAAAAATGCGGAGGCTATCAAAAAGTTTGATACTTCGGGCTTACCAAGATCGAATGCCTTTGTACCCCACTGCGGATATTCGGCGCGGAGCGGATCGGCATACTCATACAGCGGAGTGCCGTCGAACCAGTCAAGTCCGAACTCGTCCTTCGGGAAGTGCGCGGGCACCCAGTCCAAAATGACTCCTATGCCGTTTTGGTGCATATAGTCGACGAAATACATGAAGTCCTCTGGCCTGCCGTAGCGAGCCGTCGGCGAGAAGTAGCCCGTCACCTGGTAGCCCCACGAGCCGTCGAAGGGATATTCGCAGATGCCCATTACCTCGATATGCGTATAGCCCATCCACTTTACGTAATCGCACAGCTCGTGCGCGAGGCGCCTGTAGTCGAGGAACTTATCTTCGTCCCACCACTTGTCCCAGTCCTTTTTCCACGAGCCGAGGTGCACTTCATACACGGCCATGGGCTTTTCCAAAAAGTTTTCCTGTTTCTTCTGCTCGCGCCACTTCCCGTCGCCCCACTCGTACTTTGAAAGATCGGCGACTACAGAGGCGTTGGCAGGGCGCAGTTCGGAGGCGTAGGCATAGGGATCGGCCTTCATGACCTCCGAGCCGTCGGCGCGGACGATGAGGTACTTATACTTCACGCCCTCGCACATGCCGGGCACGAAGAGCTCCCAGATGCAGTCATCGACCTTTTCCATTACGTCGCGCCAGGGGGTCCAGCCGTTGCCGTCGGAAACGACGCACACCGCGCGGGCCGAGGGCGCCCAGAGAACGAAGTGCACTCCGCGCACCCCGTCTTCCTCAACGACATGCGCACCCATCTTATTATATAGCTCATAGTGCACGCCGTGGTGGAAATAGTATCTGTCCAAATCGGTAAAAAATCTTTTGACCATATTGTTCCCCTTTATCGTTATTTATTTTAAATTAAATTTTTATTTGATTTTAATTATTTATTTTAATTTATTTTTTTGCTTACAAATTAACACACTGCCGTTAAATTGAATAATGTATTGATGCGGCAATTGAGCTTAACATTGGAGCATAGTTAATCATATATATCCCTCCGTCACGGGCTCAAAATTCGCCCGCGCCACCTCCCTTTGGCAAAGGAGGCTCTGCTGCGGAATAATTTTAAAATAAATTACGTCGCAAGGCGGGTTTCCCGCAGTAAAATGCAGCGCGATGGCTCGCGCGTTAAGCATTTTACAAGGAATAAATCTTCGCCACAGAACCCCTCCGCCTCGTTTCACTCGACACCTCCCCTAAAGGGAGGCTTTAATGCGGAATTAATTCTACAATAAATACTGTGCGCAAGCAGGGTTTCCCTGCGCCAGCGCGACACAATTTGCCGCGCAAGCGGGCTCACTAGGTGAGCGCGCGCAATTATATCATAGGAGAGCCCTTAAGATTGCGCGCGCGAGGGCAACGCCCTTAAAGTCACGAAGATTTTACGGCGTCACCAGCCGCAAAATCTGTGAGTACTCATTTGAATATACTCATCTGTTGCCCGGAGTTCTGTTTATGGCTGAACTTGCAGCTGAATACGCAGGCCGATTTTGCCGGCAGCGTTACGTGCAGACGGCCGTATTTCACCTTGTATTCGTCGCCGTTTAAAAGCTCGCGCGCAGTGGCTGCCTCCAGCTTTACTTTTGCGCCCGTATTCACGCCCGCCTCCCACACGGGAACGGAGAGCTTTATCTCCTCGTCGCGCACGTTGACCATAACTACAGCGCAGTCGACCGAATCAAACCGCGCATAGGCGATGAAGCCGTGGCCGGCATCGAGCTTCTTCAAAGAACCCATTTTAAGACAGTGCACGCGCTTGCGCATGGCAGTGAGCTGTTTGTGGAACTCGATGAGTTTGGTGTCCTCGTTGCCCCACGGATAGGTGCGGCGGCTGTCGGGGTCGGTCCAGCCGACCTGCCCCGCCTCGTCGCCGTAATATATGCCGGGAGAGCCGGGCCACGTCATCTGAATGGTGACCGCCAGCCTGAACACACGCTTATCTATGCCCTGCCCCGCCGCCTCCGGCCCGAGCGTATTCGTCCTGCCCACAGTGCGGTTGGTGCGCGTCAGAAAGCGCGAATGGTCGTGATTTGAAAGCTGATTCAAGGCCGAGTCGAGCGAAGGCCGCGGGAAGCGGCTCATATTGCGGAACATGCTGTCGAAAAAGTATATGCCGTCGCCGAGAAGCCTGTCGTCGCGGCTGTCGCTGTGCTTCTCCATGCCCGTCAGAAACCATGTTACGGGCTCCATGAACGCATCATAGTTCATTACGGTGTCCCACTGCTTGCCGTCGAACCACGGCGAAGGGTCGCCGTAGTGTTCGGCAAAGATAAACGCCTCGGGATTGGCCTTGCGCACCCTTTTGCGGAAGCGCGACCAGAACCAGTGATTGAACTGCGGGGAGTGCCCCAGATCGGCAGCGACGTCCAGCCGCCAGCCGTCGACGTTGTAGGGGGCTGACACCCACTTTGCGCCTATGTTCATAATATTTTCCACTAACTCGGGCGAATTTTCATAGTTGAGTTTGGGCAGCGTTTCATACCCCCACCACCCCTCGTAGTCGGAATAGTTCTCATTGGGGCGGTTAAACCTGAAATAACCGCGGTAGGGGCTGATGACCGACTGGTATGCGCCGTCTTCAAAGCCCGGCTTATCGAGATATATGCCCTCCCTGTCCATCCATTTGTTGAAGGAACCGCAGTGATTGAAAACGCCGTCGATTATTATCTTTATGCCGCGGCGGTGCGCCTCCTTGACGAGGTCGGCAAAAAATGCGTTGCTCTTTTCGAGATTTAACTTTGAGGTGACGCGCTTTATATACCTGCGCGCAAAGCCGTTGTGCTTTTCCCAGTCCTCCATGGCGCAGTTTTCATCCTCCTCGATTATCGCAAGGTGCGGGTCGATGTGGTCGTAGTCCTGCGTATCGTACTTGTGATTGGAGGGGGATACAAATATCGGGTTGAAATATATGGCGTCGACGCCGAGCCCCCGGAGATAGTCGAGCTTTTTTAAAACGCCCTGCAGATCCCCGCCGTAAAAGTTGCTCACGTCGAGATTGTCGGGATATTTGCCCCAATAACTTACCTTATGACTGTGCGTGCCCGTATAATAGTATTCGTTGTTCTCCACGTCGTTTTTCGCTTCGCCGTTGAAGAACCTGTCCACAAAGATCTGGTATACGACGGCGCCCTTTGCCCAGTCGGGCACCTTGAAGCCGGGGATGAAAGTGAAGTTGTATTCCGACTGATTGTTCTCCGCCCAGCCGAGCTTGTTGTAACACACCTTGTCGTCGTCGTCATAGATTACAAAATAATAATTAACGGGATCGTGCGTGCAGGAAAAATTTATCGAATAATAATCGAACATGCCTGCGGTATGCGATTTTACCATCTCTTTTTTGAGGCCGTTGATGACGGCATATGCGCGGTTCACGTCATCCTTGAGCGTGCGCAGTGAAATTATTACCGTATCGCCCGCAACAGGCTCGTACGGGGTGCGGAAGCACTCTGTTTCGTCGCTGAAAAGCGCCATTCTGTTTATCATAAAATTAAGTCCTTTAAGTGAGCCGAAAATTTTGAAATAATGCAAAGCAATGTCTGCCGATACCGCCGCACGTAAATCATTGCGCGCTGAACACGCGGCGGGCCGCACAAAACGCCCCGCTATATGATAAATTTTACCATATGGCGGGGCGAAAGTCAATATGCAATTTTTTATTCGGACGGCGTAAAATTTTGTTCTTCCGCCGCACGGCTATACGCTTTTGAAATTACTTTCCGCGGCTTATTATATGGTTATAGTCGAAGGCCTTGTCGTGCACGATGGGCTTCCAGCGCACGCGCATAAAGAGAGATACCACGCTTATGGGCAGGTTCATCAGATCGAACCAGAAGAAGGTGAATACATACAGCACCTTTTTTGCCGCGGAGCAGTGTATGCGCTTATATTCGCGCAGCATGACGACGGCCGCCTGTGCGGTATAGCCGAGATAGGCTATGCCCGCGGCGACAAGTATGTTTTTATAAAATTCCCAGCCTGATACGGCGGCGACGGCGTCGCCAACCGCGGTGCCGGCAACCAGCCCCGCTGCCAGCCCCGCCGCGGCGGAGATGAGAGACAGGAGCGCGGCATACAGTCCGCCGGGGAAATTGTACCAGAAAATATCGTAGTTGCTCCACTTCTGCCCGCCCTTCTTGCAGGAGAATATGCCGCGCAGATTGCGCCAGCCGTTTTTGAAAAAGATGACGAGCTTACCCTTTGCCCAGCGCAATCTCTGGCGGAACATGACCTTGAAATTATGGGGCTGCTCGTCGAAAAACTCCGCCTCGTCGCAAAATATTATGCGCTCGCCCTGCGCCACCATGCACTGCGTGAGTTCGGCGTCCTCCGTGAGGCCGGTGTAGTGCCAGCCGCCCTTCAAAAGGTGCGAACGGAGCACATATCCCGTGCCGGCAATGTGAGTTGTGACGCCGAGCAGATGGCGGGGACGGTGCAGAGTTGCCGAACTGCGGTAGAAGTGTATGCCGTATGCCGCGGAGATGAAGTTGGTATCAAAATTTTTGGTGTTGCGGTAGGTGGTGAGCATGCCCGCGCCCGTCGCAAAGGCGTCGTTCATCTTCTCGAACCAATCGGGCGCAAGCACATTGTCGGCGTCGAAGAAAGCGAAACCGTCGAAATATGTAATGTCGTAGTCTGCGCGGATATAATCGAACAGCCACTTCAAGGCGTAGCCCTTGCGGGCAAGGTTGGGATCGGTATTGAAGCGCTCGTAAACAACGCAGCCCATATCCCTGCACAGCTTTGCGGTATTGTCCGAACAACTGTCGGCGCAGACGAATATCTTTATCTTGCCTTTGTCGTAGGTCTGGGCATGAATGCTCTCTATCAGCTTGCCTATCACGCGCTCCTCGTTGCGGGCGGTGACGATCACCGCATAGCGGAACTTCTTCTGCGACCGGGGATATTTTATGCGCGGCGCAAAAATGCCTATGACGAGGTATAATATCTGATAGGCGGTAAGTACGGTGACCACTGTTGTAAGTACGGTTATTACCGTGTTCAATGTCTGCATCGCAAATCTCTCATAAAATTCGCCGCACGTGCGCGGCATATCGCCACAATTATATTACATGAAGCGGATATTGTCAATAACAGAACGCAACGGCAGCGCAAAATAAGAGGCGGCACGCAAAAATGCAGACCGCCTTTAAATCATCCGTATTAATAATTTTTTAATATTTCTATGTATTCCGCGACAGCCATGTCGACCGCCTCGCGCCAGGTGCACACCATTGAGGCGCAGTTTTCGCGGACAATGGCAAAATTTTCGTCCGCAAATATGCCTTCTATTCTGTCCGCCCACAAATTCACGTCGAGCGGAGCGCAATAACCAGTTTTGCCGTCCTCCACAAGTTCGGCCGCGCACGAATTTTCGGGCACGAACGCAGGGGTATGGCAGGAGGCCGCTTCCTGCACGACAAGGCCGAAAGTATCGAACACGGACGGAAACAGCATTAAATCGGCACGGCAGTAATATCCGCGCAGGATCTCTCTGTCGCCCACGAAGCCCGTAAATATGACCTCATCGCCGACGCCGAGCTTTTCGGCGAGCTTTTTGTGCTCCTCAAGCTCGTCCCCGCCGCCGACCACGAAAAACTTGCATCTGTGTCCGCGCCTTTTGAGTTCGGCTATCACCTCGAACGAGAACTTTAAGTTCTTTACGCTGACCACCCTGCCCGCATACACGAATATGCGCTCGTTCGGGGATATATCGTGCTCTTTTGAAAAGCGCGCCGAATATTCGGCCGCCTGACGCGTGGTCAAAACGCGCATGTCGGTGCCGTTTGGCATCACCTTTATTTCGCCATTAAAGCCGTATTCGCGCAAAGTTTCCGCAGCTTTTTCACTCACCGCCCACACATAGTCGGCGCGGCGGATGTTGCGCATTATCACGCCCATCATCACCGCCGTTATCAGCCGCGAGTGAGTGACGCGCATAAACTCGTCCTTAAAACGGGTGTGAAAGGTATATACGACTGGAATATTATGTTTTTTGGCGTACTTTATAAAGTACCCGCATATTGCAAACGG
>ERZ1643249.884-NODE-884-length-31723-cov-16.901383_pt1 | contig 31723 bp, 35 predicted proteins | sample MGYA00579263_ERZ1643249 | MGnify/ENA primary metagenome ERZ1643249 (study PRJEB29033, sample SAMEA4952264) | chicken gut metagenome | biome: Broiler Chicken; feature: Gastrointestinal Tract; material: Caecum | place: Ireland | collected 2018 | study: Broiler...
ATCTCTGGAGGAAGCTCTGGACCGGAAGGTATGGCTCAGATCCGGAGGCTTTCTGGTCATTGAGCAGACCGAGGCATTTGTAAGTATTGATGTAAATTCTGGAAAATTTTCTGATAAGAAAAATACCAGAGAGACCTTTCGAAAAATCAATCTGGAGGCAGCCAGGGAAATTGCCTTTCAGCTTCGGCTGCGGAATCTGTCAGGGATCATTCTTATAGATTTTATTAATATGGAAGAGGAGGAAGACAAGAAGGAACTTTTGAAAATCCTTCAAGGTTACCTGAGAAAAGATCCGATAAAAGCAGCGGTGGTGGATATGACTCCTCTGAATATTGTGGAAGTAACCAGAAAAAAGGTGGAGAAATCTCTGGAAGAAGAGATAAAGAAAAGAAAGGACTGGAAAAGATGAAAAAACCTTCTGTGATGACAACTCTTTGCTATATTGAGAAGGAGGACAGTTATCTGATGCTTCACCGGGTGGTGAAGAAAAATGATGTAAATAAAGATAAGTGGATCGGTGTGGGAGGTCATTTTGAAGAGGGAGAAAGTCCTGAAGAGTGCCTTCTCAGGGAGGTTAAGGAAGAGACAGGACTTACACTGAAATCTTATGACTTCCAGGGCCTGATCACCTTTAAGCTCACAGATTCTGCAACAGGAAAAACATTGACGGAATATATGTGTCTGTACACTGCAAAGGAATATGAGGGTGAACTTTTACCTTGTAATGAAGGTGTGCTGGAATGGGTGCCAAAAGAAAAGGTTGAGGATCTGGAAATCTGGGAGGGAGATAAGATTTTCTTTCGCCTTCTGAGGGAGAATCATCCGTTTTTCTCCCTGAAAGAATGGTATGTAGATAATGAATTAAAAGAGGCGGTACTAGATGGAAGACCAGTTCAATTATGAGAAAAAGAAAAGAAAAAAGGATGAATTGAGGCCAATCCACGGGATCCTGCTTTTTATCGTGGTGATGGTTTCATTCTATACCATTATCGCCTGGGCTCAGATGAAGTGGGGGATGTATGGCCTGGCGCTGACAGAATTGTATCTTCTGGCTTTAGCTCTTGGCGGCGCAAAGCTTTTGAAAGTACCTTTTAAAGAAGTTTTTCCTGTGAAAAGACCCCAATGGCAGAAAGTTTTTGCGGTGCTGCTCTGCTGGATCGCTTCTTACAGTGTAGTGATCCCTCTTACTATGAGCGTGGCTTATTTTTTCCCCAGAGAGATGTTTTCTGTCAGCGGAAGCCTGAATGACTTTATGGCATCCGTTCCTGTGGCGGTTTCCGTATTCATAAGCTGCGTTATGCCGGCCGTATGTGAAGAAGCTGTTCACAGAGGATTTATCTTAAAAAGCTTTCAGTCTAGGATAAAAGGCAAATGGATCCTGGTAGTGCTGATGGGACTTCTTTTTGGAATCTTTCATGGAAGTCTGTGGCGGTTTCTGCCCACAGCTTTTCTGGGAGCGGCTCTTACTTATCTGATGGTGGAAACGGAAAATATGATCTATCCGGCGCTGTTTCACTTTATAAACAACTTTTTTCCAACTTTGATGTCTGGAATGATCGGGCTTATCGGGGGAGGAGTAGATAACCAGGCTGTGACCCAGTCTCTGATGGAAAATGGGCTGCCTCTGTCCTTTCTGGGAGTTTATATTGGTATGGCCTGTGTAGCGCCCTTCTGTTTTTATACAGCTGCTTACCTTCTTCGCCGGGGTGTGCCGGGAAAAACACAAAAATATTTCACTTCCAATACAATGCTGGTATTGCTGATTATCCTTACTGTAATCCCTATGGTGCTGGGAGGATTCCTGCTCTTTTATGGGGTGATCGAAATGCTGATGAGAGGATCTGGAGATCCGGTATTCTATCAGAACGGATATCTGATCTGGCAGGCTTTGGGAATGTTTATCCGGTAAAAAAATGAAATTTATATATTGACGGAATGAGGGAATGATGGTAATATACTATCGTATGCCGCACAAAGAGGTTGAAGCGTCCCGAAAGGATCACCATATTTGGCGAGTAATGATAATAGGAGGTGCCATATGTACGCAATTATTGCAACAGGTGGTAAACAGTACAAAGTAGCCGAAGGCGATGTTATCAGAGTAGAAAAGCTTGGAGCAGAAGCTGGTGAAACAGTTACTTTTGACCAGGTACTTGCTGTAAGCAACGACGGTTTAAAAGTTGGCGAAGATGTTGCCAATGCAACAGTAACTGCATCTGTAGTTGAAAACGGTAAGGCAAAGAAAGTTATCGTTTACAAGTATAAGAGAAAAACCGGATACCACAAGAAAAACGGTCACAGACAGCAGTTTACTAAAGTAAAAATTGAAAAGATCAATGCTTAATCCCCATGATTACAGTAACGATTTGTCAGAGTTCAGAAGGTGAGATTACAGGGTTTTCCATACAGGGACATGCAGGTTATGCCGAGAGGGGCAGCGACATTGTATGTGCGGCTGTATCGGTGCTGGCTCAGAATACGGTGAATTCCATTGAACAGTTTACACAGGACAGCTTTTCTGCTGATGTAGATGAAGAAAATGGAGGACTGTATCTTAAAATGGAGCCGGGATATTCTAAAGAATCAAAACTGCTTCTGGATTCCCTTATCCTCGGTTTACAGGGGATAGAAGAAGAATATATGGATTATCTAGATGTCATATTCGAGGAGGTGTAAGACATGTTAAAGATGAACCTTCAGTTATTTGCTCATAAAAAGGGAGTTGGTTCTACAAAGAACGGCCGTGATTCCGAGTCTAAGAGACTGGGTGCCAAGAGAGCTGACGGACAGTTTGTAAAAGCTGGAAACATTCTTTACAGACAGCGTGGAACAAAAATCCACCCAGGCGTAAATGTAGGCAGAGGCGGAGACGACACTTTGTTTGCATTAGTTGACGGCGTGGTACGTTTTGAAAGAAAAGGCAGAGACAAAAAACAGGTTTCTGTAGTTCCGGTAACTACGGCAGAGTAATTACGATAACAGGGCGGCTTCAAATCATTTTGGTTTGGAGCCACTTTTTTTCATATGAAAGATTCAGACGGAGGATATTATGTTTGCAGACAGAGCGAAAATCTATATCCGCTCAGGTAAGGGCGGCGACGGACATGTAAGCTTCAGAAGAGAGCTTTTTGTCCCCAGCGGCGGTCCTGACGGCGGAGACGGCGGAAGAGGCGGCGATGTTATTTTTGAGGTGGATAAAGGATTAAACGCCCTGAGCGATTACCGTCATAAAAGAAAATACGCCGCAGGAGACGGAGAGCCGGGGGGCAAGAGAAGATGTCACGGAGCTGATGGGAAAGATATTATCCTGAAGGTTCCTGAAGGAACGGTGATCAAGGACGCTGCCAGCGGGAAGGTCATCGCTGATATGTCCGGAGAGAATACAAGGCAGGTGGTCTTAAAAGGCGGAAGAGGCGGCAACGGCAACCAGCATTATGCCACAGCTACCATGCAGGCGCCTAAATATGCCCAGCCGGGACAGGCTGCCCAGGAGCTGGAGGTGCAGTTAGAGCTGAAGGTGATCGCGGACGTAGGTCTTCTGGGATTCCCCAATGTTGGAAAATCCACACTTCTTTCCAGAGTGAGCAATGCCCGCCCTCAGATTGCCAATTATCATTTCACCACCATTAATCCGCATCTGGGAGTGGTGGATTTTGAAGGATGTCAGGGATTTGTTATTGCGGATATTCCAGGACTTATTGAGGGAGCTTCCCAGGGAGTAGGACTGGGTCATCAGTTCCTTCGGCACATTGAGAGGACAAGAGTGTTGATTCATCTGGTAGACGCAGCTTCCACAGAAGGCCGTGACCCGGTAGAAGATATTTACAAGATCAACAAAGAACTGGAGGCTTATGACCCTGAGATGATGAAAAAGCCTCAGGTCATAGCGGCGAATAAAATCGACGCCATTTATCCCGGGGATGAGGATCCGGTAGAAAGGCTTCGAAAAGAATTTGAGCCCCAGGGTATCCGGGTATTCGGGATTTCTGCGGTAAGCGGCAAGGGCCTGAAGGAACTGCTCTATTATGTGAAGCAGCTTCTGGATTCTATAGATAAGGAACCTGTTGTTTTTGAACAGGAATTCTTCCCGGAAGACATGATGATCCGGGAGAACCTGCCTTATACAGTAGAGAAATCAGAGGATGATGAGCACATCTTTATCGTAGAAGGGCCAAAGATCGAGAAGATGCTGGGTTATACCAATCTGGATTCAGAAAAAGGATTTCTGTTTTTCCAGAAGTTCCTGAAAGAATCCGGAATTCTGGAGGATCTGGAGAAGGCCGGTATCCAGGAGGGCGATACGGTACGGATGTATGGCTTCGATTTCGATTATTATAAATAGGAGTAGATTATGACAAGCAAACAAAGAGCTTATTTAAAAAGTCTTGCAATGAAAATGGAGCCCATTATTCAGATCGGGAAATCCAGTCTGACTCCGGAGCTGACGAAAGCTGTGGAAGAAGCGCTCACTGCAAGGGAACTGATTAAGATCAGCGTGCTTCAGAACTGTATGGATGATCCCAGAGGCCTGGCGGATATGCTGGCGGAAAGAACACATTCTCAGGTGGTTCAAGTCATCGGAAAAAAGATCGTTCTTTACAGAGAAGGAAAAGAAGATAAGAAGAAAATACTTCTTCCCTGATCTTCAGGGAGTTTCAAGACAGGCTTTTGACAGCCTGCCGGGGCGCAGAAAGAAAGAGGAGCAGCCATGAGTGAAAAGAAGAAGCGGATAGGGATTATGGGGGGGACTTTTGATCCTATTCATATCGGACATTTGATTCTGGGGGAGACTGCATACCATCAGTTTCATTTAGATAACGTATTATTCATGCCCGCCGGGAATCCCCCCCATAAGCAGGTCAGAGAGAACAGGGCTACAGATTCCCAGAGGGTGGATATGGTCCGGCTGGCCATTGCTTCCAATCCCCATTTTACCCTGTCTTTGGAAGAGATGCACAGGGAGGGGTATACCTATACCTATCGGACTCTGGAGCGTTTGAAGAAACAGAATCCCGATACAGAATACTATTTTATTCTTGGAGCGGATTCTCTTTATACTTTTGATGAATGGAAAGAACCGGGAAGAATCCTGGCAGCCTGTACGATTCTGGTAGGAACCAGAAACCATACCAGCGATGAGAAACTGGATAGAGTCATTCGTCATCTGGAGGAAAAATATCAGGGAAAGATTGAAAAACTAGAGTCTTTAAATATCGATATTTCTTCTAAGATGATACGTTCCTGGATCGACAAGGGGAGAAGCCTGGCTTATTATGTACCGGATCAGGTAATCGATTATATACAGAGAAATAATATTTATAAGGATTGTGATGAGGATGAAGTATAATTTTGCAGAATATGAGAAAAAACTAAAAAAATATCTGGATAAAGACAGATACCGGCACACTCTCGGGGTAATGTACACTGCCGCATCTCTGGCTATGGCTCATGATTATGATATGGAGCAGGCTCAGATGGCAGGACTGCTTCACGACTGTGCCAAATGCATTCCAAACAAGAAGAAGCTGAAGATCTGCAAAAAACAAAATATAAGGATTTCATCTATAGAGAAAAACAATCCTTTTCTTCTTCATGCAAAGCTGGGCGCCTATATCGCAAAGGAAAAATATCAGATTGAGGATGAAGAGATATTATCTGCTATCCGGTGGCATACTACGGGAAAGGAAGCAATGAGCGAACTGGAAAAGATTGTATATATTGCCGATTATATTGAGCCGGGAAGAAATAAAGCTCCAAGGCTGTCCTGGATCCGGAAAGTAGCTTTTGAAAATCTGGATGAAGGTATGTATTATATTTTGAAAGACAGTCTTTCCTATTTAGGAAATAGCAGTAAAGTGTTGGATCCCATGACACAGAAGGCTTTTGAATACTATGAAACTCTTCACCTGGAAAAAAAGCAGAGAAAGGAAAAATATGGAAAGTAAAGAAATGGTGCGTCTTGCCTGTGAGGCTATGGAAGATAAAAAGGCACAGGATATTAAGATCATTGATATTGAGAAAGTTTCTACTTTGGCAGATTATTTCATCATTGCCAGCGGAACGAACCGAAACCAGGTACAGGCTATGGCAGACAGTGTCAGCGAAACCTTGGGCAGAGCCGGAGTAGAACCGAAACAGATGGAAGGATATCAGACAGCCAATTGGATTCTCCTGGATTACAGAGATGTGGTTGTCCATATTTTTGATGAGGAAAACCGGCTGTTCTATGATCTGGAGCGTATCTGGAGAGACGGCGTTCTGGTAGACAGAGAGACTTTTAATAAAGAATAAAAAAACCGGAGAAAACGTTCACAGCTTTGCTGCGCCTGTGCGTTTTCTCCGGTTTTTTATTAATGCATAAAACGGAAAATCCCAATGACTCTTCCAAGTATCTGGAATGACTGGCCGGGGTTGACTATAATTGGCTCCATAGAGTCATTCTCCGGCTGAAGCCGGATAAAACCATCCTCTTTATAAAAAGTTTTAACAGTGGCGGAATCATCTATCAGAGCAACTACTTTCTGGCCGTTTTCTGCAGTAGACTGCTGTTCCACTATTACATAATCCCCGTTGAAAATGCCGGCGTTAATCATGCTGTCGCCTTGCACTACAAGCATAAAGGTCCTGCTGTTGGGCATATATTCAGAAGGAATGGGAAAGTAGCCCTCTACATTTTCTACTGCCAGAAGAGGCTGGCCGGCGGCAACTTTGCCGATAATGGGAACATTGACAGTTTCACGTCTCACAAGATTAAAATGATCATCTACAATCTCTATAGCTCTTGGTTTGGTAGGATCCCGCCGGATGTAGCCATTTTTCTCCAAGGTTTCCAGATGGGAATGGACGGAAGAAGTAGATTTCAGATTTACAGCTTCGCATATTTCACGGACGGATGGTGGGAATCCCCGGTTTAAAATTTCATTTTTTATATATTCTAAAATTTCAGATTGTTTCTTACTGATTTTTCCATATGACATAACAGGATACCTCCGATTTCTTTAGTCAATCATACCATAAACACCTGGTAAATGCAAACAAATATTCCGAAAATTTGTTCGAAAACGCCTTGACAAACATTTGTTCTTGTACTATGATGAGGATATCAGAAAAAGAACATATGTTTGCGAACATATATTTGTATAGGAGGTAAAATATGAGAGAAAGACAGAGAAAAATATCATTGGCAGTATTGTTATGTGTTGCGGTGATTGCTGCCATTGCAATCAGTTTTTCTATGGCCAGTACGGCAGAGGCAGGAACAGCGGAATCCAGCCGTTATAAATATTATACAAGTATCCAGGTAGAACCGGGGAGCAGTTTGTGGGACATTGCAGAAAAATACACTTCCAGTGAATATGAAAGTCTGGAAGCGTATATTCGGGAAGTGAGACGGATCAACCATTTGGATGGAGACACGATTTACGCAGGATCTTATTTATGTATTCCTTATTATTCCTCTGCATATAAATAAAATAGCATTGGGGAAAACCTTGCCTGTCCCCGGCAGATGTCAAAGATTAATATGTTTATAGCCGGGGATAGTCTGAATCGGAATTCAGCATAAGAATTTTTCTTCAAATTTTTTCAGAGGACGGTTGATTTCTTTAGCGATCAGACCTACAAAAATTGCAGCGGCTATTGTACCCTCGCGGACGCCATGCAGCCCGCCAAGAAATACAAGTGACAGGATACAGGAAATTACTACAAGAGTCACGTCAAATCCTACTTTCATATAACCGAATTTTACAGGACATACTCTGCATATAGCAAGAACAACTCCTTCTCCCGCCAGGGTTACTACATTCGCAGTGACTTCAAAGCTTACGCCTACAGCCACCAGCAGGATTCCCACAATGCACAGTATCCACTGCTGCCAGTAAGTATGATATGTAACTTTATCCAGAGCCCAGACAGCAAAATCTGTAAGGTAGCCGAAGAGAAACGCCACCGGAAGCTGGACAAGCTGAATAAGTTCATATTTTTTCCGGAGTATCAGAATCTGGATCAGGATAAACACACAGTGCATAAGAATGGTGGTATTTCCCACAGAGAGAGGGGTAAGGAGACTACTGACATAGGGGAGACTGGAAATAGGAGAAGTTCCTAAATTTGCCTCTATAGAAAAGGCAACCCCAAAAGCCATGATACATAATCCGACACATAGAAAAATATATCGTTTCACTAAGCTAGTTTCACTTCTTTTTCCTTTTTTCATAGAGATGTGTACCTTCTTTCCAAGTATTATAAAGGAAACCGGGGATTCCCGGCACCATATTTTATTATAAGAATTCTTTTTTTGTGTCAAGTTTCCGTTTCCTTAGGAACTTTTGTCCTTTTCATCGAAGAAATCCAGTGTTATAATAAAAACAATTTTCTGGTTCGTTCTTATAGAGCGAACCGATTTGTTTAGAAAATATGGAATTCAAAACACGGGAAATAACCTGTGGAAAATGTGCTGATCATTACGAGTTTATCTGCGTTTTCAGAGAAGAAAAACGGTAAGATTTATAAGGATTTTTAGGAAATTCATTTTGACACAGAAGGAAATCATGTTATAGTTATAACAGAATCAGATAAAAAATCGCGTAGACAGAGATAGACAAGGGGAATCGGTCTGTGCAGGGAAGGTTATGGTGGATTTATGGATTGGAAAGATTATTTACAGAAGGAAAAACGCTGCAGCTGCGGTAAAAATCATATTTGTGATATTGAAGAGATTATTATTGAGGAAGGAGGCATAAAACGCCTTCCGGAGATATTGAAAAAGCATAAATATGAAAAGCTGTGTGTGGTTTGTGATCTTCATACTGAACAGGCAGCGGGACTTGCCGTTTATGAGGAACTTGAAAAAGCAGGATATGCTTTTAAAAAAGTAGTATATCAAGATGAGGAACTGGTACCGGACGAGGAGGCTTTAATCTATCTTTTTACCCAGGTGCCTAATGACTGTGATCTTATTATTGCTGTGGGCAGCGGAACAATCAATGATCTCTGCCGATATGTAAGCTACAAGATGAAAATAGATTATTATATTGTGGGGACTGCGCCTTCTATGGATGGATATGCCTCTAATGTGTCCCCGCTTATTATCCGGCATTTGAAGATTACATATGAGGCCAGGCCGGCCAGGGTGATCATCGGAGACCTGGATATTATTTCTAAAGCCCCTCTCCATATGATCGCGGCGGGAGTAGGAGATATTCTGGGAAAATATGTCTGCTTGACAGACTGGCAGCTGTCCCATATTGTGAATGGGGAATACATCTGTCCGGAAGTAATGGAACTTGTCCGGAAATCTATTAAAAAAGTAGCAGAGAACGCAGGAAGAGCAGCTCATAGAGACAAGGAAGCAATCTGCGCTATTATGGAAGGACTGGTGCTCAGCGGTATCGCCATGAGCTATATAGGAAATTCCAGGCCTGCTTCCGGAAGCGAACATCATATGTCTCATTACTGGGAGATGATGTTTCTTCTGGACGGGCAGCCAGATCCTCTTCACGGAACAAAGGTAGGGATCGGTACAGTAATGGCAATCCGTCTTTACGAGATGCTGAAAGAAAACAGAGAGAAGCTGTTCCCTTTAGAGGCTCCTTCATTTGATCCTGGTCTGTGGGAAGAAAAAATAAAAGAGGCTTACGGCCCTGCAGCTCCGGGAGTGCTGGAACTGGAGAAAAAGACGGGAAAAAATTCTGATAAAGAGGTACTTAGGAGAAGAGCGGCTTTCCAGGCCCATGAGGAAGAAATTTTTTCTGTGATCGATCAGCTTCCTGAAGCGGAAGATATAATAGAGATCCTGAAATCTATGGAAGCTCCCTATTATCCGGAACAGATCAATGTCTCAAAAGAGGTATTTGCCAGAGGCATTTATTATGCAAAAGACTTGAGGGACCGCTTCGGGCTCCTTCAGATCTTGTTTGATCTGAATCTGCAGGAAGAGTTTACAAACCGCCTTATTCAGGAAATTTATTGAAAGAAGGGATTTATATGTACAGTATAGAAAATCAGTATCTGAAGATAGAAGTGTCTTCTCTGGGAGCTGAACTTCAGAGTATTTTTGATAAAGAGATGAAACAAGAGGTTCTCTGGCAGGGAGATAAAAAATACTGGGGAAGACGGGCGCCTGTTCTGTTCCCAAATGTAGGAAGACACAGCGGAGATTTTTACATCTGGAAAGGAAGGAAATTTTCTACAAAACAGCACGGGTTTGCAAGAGATATGAATTTTGATTGTGTGAAAGAAGCAGGGGAGGAGCTGGTATTTTTACTGAGAGATACGGAAGAAACCAGAAAATATTTCCCATTTGCTTTTGAACTTCAGATATCTTACTGCCTTTCCGGAAGAGAGCTGGAAGTAAATTGGAAAGTGAAAAATCTGGGACAGGAGACGATGTTTTTCACTATAGGAGGGCATCCTGCTTTTCGGGTTCCTGTTCTGGAAGGTACTGTCCAGACAGATTATAAACTGCTTTTCAAAGAAAAAGAAGAGCTGAAATACCGGCTTATATGCCCCGGGGAAGGCACGGCGGATACTTCTAGAATATATAAGCTTTCTTTAAAAGATTACGGAGAGTATACGGGATGTGGTATTGCAGAGCATATGTTTGATCAGGATGCGTTGATTTTTGATGAGGGGCAGATTCAGTGGGCCGCCATAGGATATCCGGATGGGAAACCTTATATTTCGGTGGAATGTAAGGAATTTACAAATTTTGGTATCTGGTCTGTGCCGGGAGCTCCTTTTATCTGCCTGGAACCCTGGATGGGAAGATGCGACGACCATGGATTTAAGGGAGAAATTTCAGAAAAACCGGGAATCCTGAAAACAGATCCTGCAGATGTTTTTCAAAAATCTTATAAGATCCGGGTTTACAAGCCGGAATCAAAATGATTTCTGAAGGAAACAGGTTGACATTGGAAGAAAAGATATGGTATAAATTATTTATCAGATCAAACCTATGAAGGAGAGTGAGTACTTTCTGGAAAATGTCTGAATACAGAGAGCTGCAGACGGTGGGAGTGCAGTTTCAGAGACAGAGAGGAATGGGCTCCGGAGGGCGAGCGGAAGTTACAGTATGCGAGCCGGAGAAAAAACTCCGTTATAAAATTCAGCATATGAAGTATGCATTAAGTGGATATAAAGATATCAATTTGGGTGGCACCGCAGGAGTAAACTCTTGTCCCATGAAACAGGATTGTTTCGTGGACAGGAGTTTTTTTATATAAAAAGTTATCTGTAAGAAGCGAAGCGGATAAGCACCCGGAAAGAAAAGCATGGATCGCCTGTTATGGATGAGCGAGAGAAAGGAGTAAAGAATTATGGCAAGCAGTAAAGAAATCCCTTACAAAATTTATCTGGAAGAAAGTGAGATGCCGAAGCAGTGGTATAATCTGAGAGCGGATATGAAAAACAAACCGGCTCCTCTGTTAAATCCGGGGACTATGAAGCCTATGACTGCCGAGGAACTCGGGCAGGTATTCTGTGAAGAACTGGTGCAGCAGGAGCTGGATGATACTACACCTTATATTGATATCCCTCAGGAAATCCAGGATTTTTATAAAATGTATCGCCCTTCACCGCTGGTAAGAGCTTACTGCCTGGAGAAAAAACTGGATACTCCGGCTAAGATCTATTATAAATTTGAAGGCAATAATACCAGCGGAAGCCATAAGCTGAATTCTGCGATTGCCCAGGCTTATTATGCAAAGAAACAGGGATTGAAAGGAGTTACTACGGAGACCGGAGCCGGTCAGTGGGGAACTGCTCTTTCCATGGCCTGTGCATATCTGGATCTGGACTGCCAGGTATATATGGTAAAATGTTCTTATGAACAAAAGCCTTTTAGAAGAGAAGTGATGAGAACTTACGGCGCTTCTGTAACCCCTTCCCCTTCAGAAACCACGGAAATCGGAAGAAAAATATTGAAGGAACATCCTGGGACTTCAGGTAGTCTTGGCTGTGCGATTTCTGAAGCCGTAGAAAGGGCCACTCATCAAGAAGGCTATCGTTATGTATTAGGAAGTGTACTGAATCAGGTGCTCCTTCATCAGACTGTGATCGGCCTTGAAACTAAGACTGCTCTGGATAAATATGGAATTGTTCCGGATATGATTATCGGATGTGCCGGAGGAGGATCAAATCTGGGAGGCCTGATCTCGCCCTTTATGGGAGAAAAATTAAGAGGAGAGCGAGATTACCAGATCATCGCAGTAGAGCCGGCTTCCTGTCCGAGCTTTACAAGAGGAAAATTTGCTTATGATTTCTGTGACACAGGAATGGTAACACCTCTTCAGAAAATGTATACGTTGGGAAGCAATTTTATTCCTTCTGCAAACCATGCGGGAGGTCTTCGCTATCATGGAATGAGCGCTGTTTTATCACAGCTTTATCATGACGGTCTGATGGAGGCTAGAGCCGTAGAACAGACCTCTGTATTTGCGGCTGCAGAGGAGTTTGCAAGGATAGAAGGCATTCTTCCGGCTCCAGAAAGCGCCCATGCGATCAAGGTAGCCATGGACGAGGCCAGAAAATGCAAGGAGACAGGAGAGGAAAAAACCATTGTCTTCGGTCTGACCGGTACAGGATATTTTGATATGTATGCCTATGAAAGCTACAATGACGGAAAAATGACAGACTACATTCCTACGGATGAAGATCTGGAGGCCGGATTTGCAGGGCTTCCAAAAGTTCCGGAAGATTTGATGTAAAAACACAATGATTATTCCTCCCTGGATTCTGAAGTATTACAGATGAATACTGTAAATATGGGGAATTTACCGGAACTATGGTAAAGATTACCTGTGCAGACCGGGTGAAGCATGAGCATTTTGCAGATTTTGACTTTTTTGAATATATAGCAGATGAAAGCAGAAATGTAGAATAAAAAAAGATTTACTTTTACTATTTTGATGTGGTATACTGAAACTCGTGTGATAAGTAGAATAAATAATCGCGGCTGACAGGACCGAAAGGGGTCAGGTGAGGAAAGTCCGGGCTTCACAGGGCAGGATGCCAGATAACGTCTGGTGGAGGTGACTCCAAGGACAGTGCAACAGAAATGTACCGCCGGAGCAATCCGGTAAGGGTGGAAGGGCAGTGTAAGAGACTACCGCCTTCCTGGTAACAGGGAGGGCACATGTAAACCCCATCCGAAGCAAGACCGAATAGAAAACAATGTGGCTGCCCGTCACGTTTTCAGGTGGGTCGCTTGAGCCTGCCGGCGACGGCAGGACTGGATAGATGATTATTCTCGACATAACCCGGCTTATCGTTCTGCTTATCCACAATATAAAGAGGGAAAAGCAATTAAGGAATAAATAATAGAAAAGGTGTAAAGCCGGTCTGTTTTTAACAGACTGCGCTTTACACCTTTTCTTGCTTTATTCTTTCTGACCCAGAAGGTAATCAATAAATTGCTGAGCAGTTCTTCCGGAAAGTCCGCCGTGACGAAGCTCCCAGGCATTTGCCTGCTGAAGCAGTTCTTCCTGCTCCATATGCAGTCCATGCCTTTGGGCCAGAGCAAGTACGATCTGCTGGAATTCTTTTTTGCTGGGAGAACCAAAGTAAATGGTCACACCAAAACGATATACCAGAGAAAGTTTTTCCTGTACAGTATCATTGGTATGAAGATCATCATCCCGGTCAGTTTTGTCACTGAATTTTTCACGAACCAGATGACGGCGGTTGGAGGTGGCATAGATCAGAATATTGTCTGGTTTCCGTTCCAGTCCTCCTTCGATAACCGCTTTCAGATATTTATACTCAATTTCAAAATCTTCAAAAGACAAATCGTCCATATATATAATAAATTTGTAATGACGGTTTTTAATCTGGGCGATCACATCGTTAAGGTCTTTAAACTGGTGCTTATACACTTCAATAATACGCAGACCCTGGTCATAATATTGGTTCAGGATCGCTTTAATGCAGGAAGATTTTCCTGTTCCGGCATCCCCGAAGAGAAGACAGTTGTTAGCCGGCTTTCCTTTCAGGAATGCTTCTGTATTATCAATCAGTTTTTTCTTGGCAATTTCATATCCTACCAGGTCATCCAGACGGACATGGGCAATTTTTGTAATAGGAACGATTTTGACCCGTTCGTCATTAGGGCCATGTTCCAGGCGGAAGGCCTTATGAAGCCCCAGTTTGCCTACGCCATAATCTTTATAAAAATCTACCATATGTCCCATAAATTCTTCAGGAGTATCTGAAGCGGCAAGGAGTTCGCTTAAATTGTTCAGACGGCTGCTGATCCTCTCGTTAAACTGCTTGCTGCCATGGCTGTCATTTTCATATTCATTGATCAGATGACAGCAGGAGGAAGAACCATAAAAATTTTCAAAAGATGAAAAATCCAGGTTGAAAAGATCTTTAAAAATAGCAAAATCATGAAGAGCAAGCTGGTTGATCGTGCCTTCTACCGGGCCGACGATCTCGCAAGCCGTGCTGAAGGCATTCTCATGGTTCGCCAGCAGATAAGTAAGATAGCTGTGCCACAGATTTCCTGTGAAGCCATAGGTGCTGGCCATTTCTACAAGACGGTTCATACAGCTGTAGAATAAAGGTTTTGATTTGTTCGGCTCCTCTGGCTCCAGACAGCAGATTTCCAATGCTCTGGACATATCTTCCAGAATCTCTCCCTGCTGAAAATTTCTGTATAAGATGCATTCATCGATATTAAACATTTTTCTGATTCCTTTCTAATAATTGCCGTGAATACGGAAATTCCGGGTTTCTGCTTCCAGTCCCCGAAGTGCGTTCTTTACAGCACTGTCGCTTAAATTTCCTTCAAAATCTACAAAGAAGCGGTATTCCCAGTTCCGTCCATGAATAGGGCGGGACTCGATTTTCGTCATATTCAGTCCATTGTAGATAAAATGGGAAAGACTGTTGTAGAGGCTCCCGCTTTCATGGGGAAGTTCGTAACTCACACTGATCTTTCCGGCATTACGGCAATAGATTTTATCTTTGGTGACAATAATAAATCTGGTAGAATTTCCGGCATTGGTATAAATATTTTCCTTTAGAACGGAAAGACCGAAGAATTCAGCGGCATAAGGACTGGAAATAGCAGCCTGGGTCTTATCTCTTTCTTCTGAGATTTTCTTTGCCGCAGCGGCGGTATTTCCAAATTCATGAGTTACCCATTCTTTGTGGGATTCCAGAAACTCTCTGCACTGCATCAGAGCCTGGGGATGGGAATAGATATCTTTAATTTCTGACAGAGAAGTCCCCGGCAGACCTACCAGAGCATGCTGACAGGGGATGATCTGTTCTCCTACGATCACATGGTCATATTTGGTCAGCAGATCGTAATTATCCTGAACAATGCCGGCGGTAGAGTTTTCTATAGGCAGGACCGCATAATCAGCATCGTGATTTTTAATTGCCTCCATAGCGTCTTTCCAGGTATCTACATGGAAACTGGTAATATTTTTTCCGAAAAAAGTATTCATAGCAGCATAACTATAGGCGCCTTCCACTCCCTGAAACACTACGGTGACTCCTTCTTTTTTTAAAGAGTCAATGGGAGAAAAAGGAGAGGCTGCTGTATTCTGTTGTTCTTCTATAAGCTGATACTGACGTTTTCTGCTTATAGACATGATCTGCCGGTACAGTTCATAGATTCCCCGGCTGTTGAATTCACTGGCGGCCTGATGGCTGAGTGTTTCCAGTTTTTCCTTTTCTCTTTGGGGATCAAAAACAGGTTTTCCTGTTTCTATCTTAAAACGGGCTACTTTTTCAGCTACAGCCATCCTCTCTTCAAAGAGTCTGACGATCTGGCTGTCGATATCGTCGATTTTATCTCTGAGCTGAGTCAGATCTAACATTTGTATCTTCCTTCCTTTTTCATAAAGTCATTATGCTTATGATACACCGACAGATTTTCCCCTGCAAGTCTTTTTATGCATCAAGGAGAAAAATCTGGGCATAATAAGAAAAATGCTATAGAGGGGAACAGGAGGAAAAATGAAAGGAGATTTTTTGCGCTGCGGGGCTGTAGGCTGGTGCCTGGAAATATTCTGGACCGGGATCCATTCTGCGGGAAGAAAGGAATGGAAAATGATGGGGCAGTCTTCCCTTTGGATGTTTCCTATTTACGGAATGGCCGCATGTATCGGCCCTGTATCCAGGTATCTGAAAAAGATCCCTGTGATCTTCCGGGGAAGTCTGTATATGACTGGGATTTTTGCGGCGGAATTCAGTACAGGACTTTTGCTGAAGCACTACAATATATGTCCCTGGGATTACAGCCGTTATCCTCTGAATTATAAAGGGGTGATCCGTCTTGATTATGCTCCTTTATGGTTTGCTACAGGACTGCTTTTCGAAAAAATATTGTCTCATGAAAACTGAAAATTCTTGAAATGCCTCTGGAAGTGGTATATGATAGTAAAAAAGTTAAATATATACAGGAGGTAATCTATGAGACACTTAATGAGTCCGTTGGATTTATCCGTAGAGGAATTGGACAAGGTATTGGACCTGGCCAATGATATTGAAAGAAATCCGGAGAAATACGCTCATAAATGTGACGGAAAGATTCTTGCAACATTGTTTTATGAGCCAAGTACACGTACACGTCTCAGCTTTGAGTCAGCTATGCTGCGTTTAGGAGGAAAGGTTCTGGGATTCTCCAGCGCTAACTCCAGTTCTGCTGCCAAAGGAGAGAGTGTGGCGGATACTCTCCGGATGATTTCATGTTATGCGGACATCTGTGCTATGCGGCATCCAAAGGAGGGTGCACCTTTGGTTGGTTCCATGGCCTCTCAGATTCCGGTGATCAATGCAGGTGATGGGGGACATCAGCATCCTACCCAGACACTGACAGATCTGCTGACGATCCGTTCTATGAAAGGACGTCTGGACAATATTACTATCGGTCTTTGCGGAGATCTGAAATTCGGCAGAACCGTACATTCTCTTATTGAAGCCCTGGTAAGATATGAAGGCGTGAAATTTGTGCTGATATCTCCAGAAGAGCTTCGGATACCGGATTATATCCGGGAAGATGTACTGAAAGCCAGCGGCCATGAATTTCAGGAGGTAGAGCGCCTGGAAGATGCTATCCCCTATCTGGATCTTTTATATATGACCAGAGTGCAGAAGGAAAGATTTTTCAATGAAGAGGATTATGTGAGAATGAAGGATTTTTACATTCTGGACAAAGCCAAAATGGAATTGGCCGGACCGGATATGCTGGTGCTTCATCCATTGCCGAGAGTGAATGAAATTTCTGTGGAGGTAGATTCTGATCCGAGAGCCGCCTACTTTAAGCAGGCCAGATATGGAGTTTATGTGCGTATGGCATTGATCCTGAGCCTTCTGGGAATGGGGGTGGAATTATGTTAAATGTAGGACAGTTAAGTGAAGGTGTTGTGTTGGACCATATCAAAGCCGGCAAGAGTATGACCATTTATCATGATCTTGAGCTGGATAAGCTGGACTGCTGCGTGGCTATCATTAAGAATGCCAGAAGTGAAAAAATGGGCAGGAAAGATATTATTAAGGTAGAGTGTCCTATTGATACCCTGGATCTGGATATTCTGGGATTTATTGATCACAATATCACGGTAAATATTATAAAAGACGGAGAGATTGTAGAGAAAAAGAAATTAAGTCTTCCTAAAGAAGTGCATAATGTGATCAAATGTAAAAATCCAAGATGTATTACTTCTATCGAGCAGGAACTGGAACAGATCTTTATCTTGGCAGATCCAAAGAAAGAAGTTTACCGCTGTAAGTACTGTGAAGAAAAATACAGAGGAAGCAGAAACAAATAGAGCTATATAAAGTTATCAAAGAGCCGCCGCAGTTTTATGGGCGGCTCTTTTGGCAGGAAATTTTGGAATCAGATGAGACATAGAAAGTCAGAAATCTGGAAAATCCGCAGAAAACACTGGACATTTGACACTGAAAAAGCTATTATTTATACAATGCGGAATTATATTCTGCCATACGAAAGTAGATAGGGAAGTCCCTAAGGAGGATATGAAATGAAGAAAGTTGTAAAATTCGGGGGCAGCTCTCTGGCCAGTGCAGCCCAGTTTGAAAAAGTAGGAGCAATCATCCGGGAAGACGAAAGCAGAAGATATGTAGTGCCTTCCGCGCCTGGAAAGCGTTTTTCTGAAGACACAAAGGTAACAGATTTATTATATGCGTGTTACCGCAGCGTAGCTGATGAAGAAAAATTTAATAAAATTTTAGATGAGATCAAAAGCCGTTATCAGGAGATTATAGACGGACTGCACCTGTCTTTGTCGCTGGCAGAAGACTTTGCTCTGGTAGAAGAAAATTTCAAAAAACAGATCGGAGAGGAGTATGCAGCTTCCAGAGGCGAATATTTGAACGGAAAGATCATGGCAGCGTATCTGGGATTTACTTTTGTAGACCCTGCGGAAATGATCCGTTTTGATGGGAACGGCCAGTTTGACGGAGAAATTACAGAAAAACTGGTGGCTAAAAAACTGGGAGATTTAGAGCACGCTGTGGTTCCTGGATTTTATGGGGCTAAGGAAGACGGTACTATCAAGACATTTTCCAGAGGAGGGTCTGATATCACAGGTTCTATCGTAGCCGGAGCAGTCGATGCTGATCTCTATGAAAACTGGACAGATGTATCAGGCTTTCTGCTGACAGATCCCAGGATCATTCCTAATCCAAAGCCTATTGATACGATTACTTACCGGGAATTAAGAGAACTGTCTTACATGGGAGCTACAGTCCTTCATGAAGATGCTATTTTTCCTGTGAGGAAAGCAGGAATTCCTATCAATATCCGTAATACTAATGCTCCGGAAGATCCAGGCACCATGATCGTGGAAGATACCTGCAAGAAGCCGCCCTATACTATCACCGGTATTGCGGGTAAGAAAGGCTTCTGTTCTTTAAATATTGAAAAGTCTATGATGAATTCTGAAATCGGTTTTGGCAGAAAAGTGCTTCAGGTTCTGGAAGAGCAGGGGATTGCTTTTGAACATATTCCTTCAGGGATTGATACGATGACGATTTTTATCCATCAGGATGAATTTGCACAAAAGGAGCAGCAGGTGATCTCAGGAATTCACAGGGTCGTGAAGCCTGATTATATGGAATTAGAAACAGATCTGTCTCTTATTGCCGTTGTCGGAAGAGGCATGCGTTCTAACCGTGGCACTGCCGCAAGAATTTTTGCTGCTCTGGCTCATGCAAATGTAAATGTTAAAATGATCGATCAGGGATCCAGCGAGCTGAATGTGATCGTAGGTGTACGGGACGAGGACTTTGAGCCTGCAATCCGGGCAATCTATGATATTTTTGTTGAGACACAGATTTAAGGACAGCAGGAGAAGCACTATGAAAGGTAGAAAAACATCTTTACTGAAATGGGCGGCAATGATAGAACTGGTGATCGGCGCCTATAATCTTATGACAGGTGTTATGTCGGCATATGTATTGATTACGGATCTGGATGGAGTTATGGCTTCTTTTGCGGATAGCGGTGTAGAGTATTCTGCAGCTATTTTAGGCGTTTCTGTAGCGATTACTGCCTTAGGCGGTCTGATCATGGCGGTGGCCGGAGGGATCGGTATGGTTTTTAGTTCCCTCCAGGGAAAACAGAAGCTTCCTATATACTGCGGATATGGATTATTCGCCTTTGTGATCCTGTCAGATATCATACAGATCGCGACCATGGGAGCCGGTTTTTCATTGTCTATGCTGTTTCCTTTTGTACTTCACGGATTTTATATGTGGGGAGCTGTGAAAAATAAAAAAGAACTGGATGGAGCAGTAATGTAAGGGGCGTCAGATGATAATGTATGAACATAAAACTCAGTATTATGAGACGGACCAGATGGGGATCATTCACCATTCCAATTATATCCGCTGGTTTGAGGAAGCCAGAGTGGATTTTATGGACCGCTGCGGCTTTTCCTACGCCCAGATGGAGAAAGACGGGCTGATCAGTCCGGTGCTTTCTGTGTCCTGCGAGTATAAGACCATGACTCATTTTGGTGATACTGTGACAATAGAGACAGAAATCATGAAATATAATGGTATTAAACTGGAACTTTCCTACACTGTCCGTGATAAAGAGACCGGGGAGATCCGTTGTACAGGAAAAAGCAGTCACTGCTTTCTGGACCGGGAAGGTAAGGTGGTTTCTTTAAAACGAGGCTGGGATAAATACCATCAGGGATTTTTGAAAGAACTTATTAAATAAGTATGACAATCCGGATTTCCTATTGACAAAGAAGTCCGGATTTTTTATACTACAAGTGTACTAAGGCACATAGTACACTTAATACGCAGCAAAATGAATATAACAGGCAGAAGGGAGGAGACAGATTGATTATTATTGATTATCAGAATCGAAAGCCGATCTATGAGCAGATCGTGGAGAAATTTCAGATGCTGATTATAAAGGGAATTCTGGAAGCGGATTCCCAGATGCCTTCCGTCAGAACTCTGGCCAGCGAGCTTTCGATCAATCCCAATACTATCCAGAAAGCCTATACGATCCTGGAACAGCAGGGATATATCTATCCTGTGAAGGGCAGAGGAAATTTTGTGTCAGGGAATCAGGCTTTGAAGACAAAGAAGGAAGAGGTTTTTTTCCAGAAGCTGCGGGATGTTGTTCAAGAAGGAAAGGAACTTGGAATAGAAAAAGAACGATTTATTGCCAAGACGGCTGAATTTTATGAGGAGGATAAAGTATGATAAAAACAGAGGGACTATGTAAGAGATTTGATTCTCTTCAAGCCGTAGACCACATATCTCTCACTATAGAGGACAGCAGTATTTTTGGACTGGCAGGAACTAACGGAGCGGGAAAGAGTACCTTTCTCAGAATGCTGGCAGGCGTATTAAAACCGGATGAAGGGGAGATTTCCATAGACGGAGAGCCGGTCTTTGAAAATCCAAAGATCAAAGAAGAAATTTTTTTCCTGCCGGATACCGCTTATTTCTTTCCTAATGCTTCTATTGCCGATATGGAAGAATATTATGCTGTTTATTACCCGCGTTATAACAGGAAGAGAGTGAAAGATCTGACAGAAAAAATAGGACTGGATTATAAAAGAAAAATCAGCACCTTTTCCAAAGGAATGAAGCGGCAGGCGGCTTTGATACTGGGGATCTGTGCAGGAACAAAATATATTTTCTGTGATGAAACATTTGACGGACTGGATCCGGTGATGAGACAGGCGGCTAAAGGTCTTCTGGCTTATGAAGTGGCTAACCGGTCCTTTTCTCCCATTATTGCTTCCCATAATCTCCGGGAGCTGGAGGATATCTGTGATCATGTAGGACTTCTTCACAAGGGAGGCGTTCTTCTTTCTAAAGATATAGAAGAAATGAAGGAAAATATCCATAAGGTGCAGTGCGTGATCCCTGATCAGAAAGAAGAAGAGGCTCTGCTGACAGAACTCCAGGTCCTTCAGTATGAAAAAAGGCTTTCTTTGCTGACCATGGTAGTCCGGGGAGACAGAGAAGAGATCATGAAAAAGATCCACAGAAGAAATCCTCTTTTTGCAGAAGCGATTCCGCTGACGTTGGAAGAAATTTTTATCAGTGAAACGGAGGTAGCAGGATATGACATCAAGAAATTATTTGCTTAAAAGTATAAAAGGTAATATCCGGAGAAATTTCTGGCTAATGATCTTATTTTTCCTGGCCTTTTTGGCGGCTATGCCTGTAGGTACTCTGACAGCACTGGACGGGGCAAGACATACCTATAGAGCCGGCCAGGTTTATCTTAGAAATACCGTTATGCATTGCGCAGAAAATTCATTGATCCTGGTTATGGTAATGATATGCGGAGCTTTGGCAGCCCTGGCAGTTTTTTCCTATCTTTATTCCCAGGAGAAAATAGATTTTTACCATAGTCTTCCTCTGAAAAGAGCAGAGCTTTTTACGGTACAGTTCCTTAGCGGATTTCTTATGTTTTTGATACCATATGTTATAAATGTAGTGCTTACCCTGGCTGTAGGATTCTTTTACGGAGGGGTGGATCAGACTGTATTAAAGATCGTCGGCGCACATACTCTGCTAAATGTAATATATTTTCTGGCTATATATGGGGCCGCGGTTCTGGCAATCCTGCTTACCGGAAATCTGTTTATGGGAATCCTGGGATTTTTTGCGCTGATATTTTACGGACCGGTTCTTTATATGACTTTTGTCCGGATGAATGAACGATTTTTTGAGACAATTGTCCAGGAACTGGATCGGGATTCGGGAGTATTTTTAAGCCCTGCTACTGCTTATATAGCTGGAAACACGGCTGTTTCTAATATTAAATGGCTGGGGATCTATCTCCTTTACGGAGCGATCCTGGCAGTGATCCTGATCTTGGGAGATATTTGGATTTATCGGATGCGCTCTTCTGAAAGTTTTCATAAAGCCATTGCTTTTAGAAAGCTGGAGCCGGTGATCAAGATTTGTATCATTCTTCCGGCAGCTCTTCTTGTAGCTTTGTTTTTCAGCGGATATATGTATAATCAATTTTTATGGATGGTAGTGGCTGCCCTGGCGCTTGCTCTGGTATTTTCTATGATTTTTGATTTCCTGTGTACTATGGATATCTTCAGAGCTTTGAAACCTAAGGTATCTACAGGAGTGATCCTGGCCGGACTGATCCTGATCCTGGGAGGCTATCGGACAGACATTACAGGAGTGGATACCTTCCTGCCAAAGGAAGATAAGATCGCCTCTATGTCTTTATACCTGCCCAGCATTACTACACAGTTTCAGTATCCGGAAAATATTGGAGCAGAGAGTCCTTCCTTTACGCAGAGCTTAACAGAACAGTCTGTAGAAAATTTTCAGGAAATTTATGCTCTGGCCGAAAAGGGAGTGGATTATTTTAAGAAAAATAAGGACTATGCAGCCGATGTACAGACTTTGCAGGAGGACGGAAGAAGCGCAGAGACTACAATGGTATCTGTTTATATAGGATATCATATGAAGTCTGGACAGAACGTATACCGTATGTATTATCTGCCGGAGACAGAGGAACTGGTGGAAAATATAGGACGGGTATATGATAACTGGGAATACCGGGAATCTATTCTTCCTACCACTTATATTTCAGCTGAAGATATAGACAATATATATACCTACAGCTTTTCTGAAACTGGAAAGCCTCTTACGATTTCAGATGAAAAATTAAGCGCTTTGATAAAGACGTATCAGAGTGAGCTGGAAAATATGACTTTCGCTCAGAGCCAGGACGAAAAAATCGTAGGATGGATGGAAGTTCATGAAGGGGTACAAACGGAAGAAGGCAGCATGGAATATAGCACGGATTCTTCCTATTCCTACAGCTATAATCTCCCGGTATATGCCGGTTTCCAGAAAACCAGAGACATGCTGGAAAAAATGGGAAACCCCATGCCTGAAAGCATAGACCAGGATCAGGTGGAATCCATAGTTTTAAGCCGATATCTCTATGAGAACGGAGAAGATCAATATCTGGAAAAAGAGTATACTGCCCAGGAGGATATTCAGAAAATCATATCCCAGGCTACGTTCGGAGAGGGAAGGTTTAGTGTGGGAAGCCATATGAATTATGATATTACTTGTGAGATTGTATGGAAAGATAAAGAAAAAGAAAATCTGGTCTTTTCAATTTTTGAGGACAGCAGCCTGACGAAGATCTTAGAACAATTAAATCAAGCACATTCTGACTAAAACTTTGTATAAAAAAAGAATCGAAACAGAAAGCTTAGAACAAGCGTTGTTTCGGTTCTTTTTTCATTGACAAGAAAGAACCGGGAAAGGTACAATAGAATAAAATACTTGTTTTAAAACAGCGGAGATGTATAAATGGACAGAGAATTGAATTTAGAGAATGAAAGGGAATTAACAGCTTTAGGAAAGGCTCTTTCTTCGGAAACACGCATCAAGATTCTTCATGTGCTGGGAAACGGCCCTCTGTGTGTAAATGAAATCGCGGAAATTTTAGAAATCCCTGCTTCCTCAGCAGCTCTGAATATCCGTGTTCTGGAGGATGCGGGACTGATTAGGACGGAATTGAAACCTGCGGCCAGAGGATCCATGAAAATGTGTATTCCTCAGGAAGGAAAAATAATCCTGGATTTTCAGAGACAGGAGGAACGGAAAAAAGTAGAGATCATTTCCATGCCTGTAGGAAATTATGTAGATTACAAGGTTACTCCCACTTGTGGAATGGTAAATGAAGAGGGATATATTGACGGAGAAGATGAACCCAGATGTTTTTATGATCCTAAGAGAACTACAGCAAAACTGATCTGGTTTTCTTCCGGTTATCTGGAATATCGTTTTCCCAATGCCGTTCTTCAGGGAGAACCGGCCAGGGTCTTGGAATTTTCTGCTGAACTGTGTTCAGAGGCTCCGGATTATAATCTGGACTATCCTTCAGATATTACATTATGGATCAATGGGAAGGAGGCAGGAACCTGGAATTGTCCTTCCGATTTTGGAGGACGGCGGGGCAAGCTGAATCCGGATTGGTGGGAGGACAGCAAAAGCCAGTATGGAAATCTGAAAACCTGGAGGCTGGATTCTACAGGGACCTATTTAGATGGAGAAAGAAGCGCGCCCTTTAAGATCCAGGACTATTGTCTGGCAGAGGGTCCCTATATTTCAGTAATTCTCGGAAATAAGGAAGAGGCAGAACATGTGGGCGGGGTAAATGTTTTCGGAAGCTGCTTTGGCGATTATCCTCAGGATCTGGTCATGAAAGTAAAATTTTAAAAAAGGTCTTTACAAACCTGTGATCTGTGCTATAATTGCGATAGAAACATAAAAAATGAAATAAAACATAAATAATGTTTTGAAGAAGCGATAGCATGGAGGTAGAAAAATGCAGCAGCAATTGGTTGAGAAGTTTCAGGAACTTTTTGGAAATGGCGGGGATATCCGGTTCTATTTTTCACCTGGACGAGTGAATCTTATTGGAGAACATACAGATTATAACGGCGGACATGTTTTTCCATGTGCCTTGACCATTGGCACCTACGGTGTAGCCAGAAAAAGGGAGGATCGGAAAATCCGGCTTTATTCTGAAAATTTCAGCAAAATGGGAGTGATCGAAACTAGTCTGGATGATCTGGTGTATAGAGACAGCGCCGGCTGGACCAACTACCCCAAGGGAATTGTCTGGACCTTCCAGGAAAAAGGATATCCTGTAGAAAAAGGATTTGATATGCTGATGTATGGAAATATTCCCAATGGCTCAGGCCTGTCTTCTTCTGCCTCTGTGGAGCTTCTTATGGGAATTATACTGAAGGATCTGTTTGGATATGAGGAATTGTCTATGATCAATCTGGCTCTTATCGGGCAGTATGGAGAAAATAATTTTAATGGTATGAACTGTGGGATCATGGATCAGTTTGCGATTGCCATGGGAAAGAAAGATCATGCGATTTTCTTGGATACTCAGAATCTGCAGTATGAATACGCTCCAATCCATATGGAGGGATATAAGATCGTTATTGCCGCCAGCAATAAAAAGAGAAGGCTGACAGATTCTAAATATAACGAAAGAAGGGCAGAGTGCGAGGAGGCCCTGAAGGATATCCAGAAAGTGAAAAATATACAGGCCCTGGGAGAATTGACAGAGGAAGAGTTTGAGCAGGTGAAGGAAGCTATAAAAAATCCTGTCTGCTGCAGAAGGGCGAAACATGCTGTTTATGAAAATCAGAGGACTATAAAGGCGGTAAAAGCTTTAAAAAATAATGATCTGGAGACTTTCGGAAAGCTGATGAATGAATCTCATGTGTCTTTGCGAGATGATTATGAAGTGACCGGGAAAGAGTTGGATACTCTGGTAGAAGCTGCCTGGGAGCAGGAAGGTGTCATCGGATCCAGAATGACAGGAGCAGGGTTTGGAGGCTGTACAGTAAGTATTGTAAAAGAAGATGCTGTAGATGCCTTTGTTAAAAACGTCGGAGGAATCTATAACAGGGAAATCGGTTATGGGGCGGATTTCTATGTGGTAGAGATCGGCGACGGAACAAGAAGAATTGCCTGAGGGCACAAAAGAAAGGGGAAGGGTGAAAATATGCTGAACAAAAACATCAGAGATCTGGTACAGTATGGAATTGATACAGGACTGGTGCCGGAGTGCGAGAGGATTTACACAACAAATCTTTTGCTGGATATTTTCCATGAAGATGAGTACAAAGAACCGGAAGGCCAGGATGTGTGTAAGGACCTGGAATCAATCCTGAAAGAGCTCTTAGACGAGGCTGTTAAAAGAGGAATCATTGAAGACAGTATTGGATACAGGGATCTTCTGGACACTAAGATCATGAACTGTCTGGTTCCAAGACCGGCTCAGGTTCAGGAAAAATTCTGGGAAGAATATGAAAAGAGTCCGGAGGCCGCAACTGAATTTTTCTATAAATTCAGCCAGGATACTGACTATATCCGCCGCTACCGTATAAAGAAGGATAGAAGATGGACTGTGGAAAGTCCTTACGGGACCATAGATATTACCATCAATCTTTCTAAGCCTGAGAAAGATCCAAAGGCTATCGCCGCTGCAAAGAATGCAAAACAGAGCAGCTATCCCAAATGCCAGCTCTGTATGGAGAATGAAGGATATGCAGGAAGACTGAACCATCCTGCCAGAGAAAACCACAGGATCATTCCCATTACCATTAATGGCAGCAAGTGGGGATTCCAGTATTCTCCATATGTATATTATAATGAACACTGCATTGTCTTTAACGGCGAGCATATTCCGATGAAGATCGAGAGAAATACTTTTGTGAAACTTTTTGATTTTATTAAACTGTTTCCTCATTATTTCCTTGGCTCTAATGCGGATCTGCCTATCGTAGGAGGTTCTATTTTAAGCCATGACCATTTCCAGGGAGGGCATTATACCTTTGCTATGGCAAAGGCGCCTATGGAAGAAACTGTTGTGATCCCGGGATATGAAGATGTGGAGGCAGGAATTGTAAAATGGCCTCTTTCTGTTCTGAGGATCCGGAGCAAGGATGAAAAAAGGCTTATTGATCTGGCAAGCCATGTACTGGAGGTATGGAGAGGATATACAGATGAAGCTGCCTTTATTTTTGCAGAGACAGATGGAGAGCCCCATAACACTATTACCCCTATTGCCAGAAAGAAGGGGGATATGTTTGAACTGGATCTGACCCTGCGGAATAATATCACTACAGAGGAGAATCCTCTGGGCGTATATCATCCTCATGCTCAGTATCACCATATTAAGAAGGAAAATATCGGCCTGATCGAAGTTATGGGTCTGGCAGTGCTTCCCGCAAGATTGAAAGAAGAGCTGGAACTTTTGGCTGAATATATTCTGGATGGAAAAGATCCTTCAGAAAATGAAATTTTGGAAAAGCACAGTGACTGGGTGAAGGAATTCCTTCCAAAATATTCTGAGATCACAAAGGATAATGTAATGGATATCCTTCAGGAAGAAGTGGGACAGGTATTTGTCCACGTACTTGAGGATGCTGGTGTTTACAAATGCACACCGGAAGGAAGAGAAGCTTTCCGCCGCTTTATCAAGGCTTTATAAGGAAAAAACAAAAAAATAAAGGAAACAAAAAAGATAGGCGTTCCTGCCTGTCTTTTTTGTTTCCTTTATGCTATACTACTGTAAAAAGAGAGAATTATCCAATAACAAGGAGAACAGACATGAAGGAAAAAATCCTGCTGATAGACGGACATAGTATTTTAAACAGAGCTTATTACGGCCTGCCGGAGCTTACGAACTCTGAGGGACTTCATACCAATGGGATTTACGGATTTCTCAATATCCTTTTTAAAATGCTGGAAGAAGAAAATCCGGATTATCTTACCGTGGCATTTGATCTTTCCGCTCCTACGTTCCGCCATAAAATGTATGATGCCTACAAAGGCACCAGGAAACCTATGCCGGGAGAGCTGAGAGAACAGGTGCCGGTAATGAAAGATGTGCTGCAGGCTATGGGAGTGAATGTTGTGTCTAAAGAAGGATACGAGGCTGACGATATTCTGGGAACGCTGGCGAAGAAAAGCGAAGCTCAGGATATGGATGTGACGATTCTTTCTGGAGACCGGGATCTCCTTCAGCTTGCCACAGATCATATTTGTATCCGGATTCCCAAAACTAAGGGAGGAAAGACTACTATTGAAGACTATTATGCAAAAGATGTAAAGGAAGCTTATCAGCTTACCCCGCCTCAGATTATCGAACTAAAGGCGTTAATGGGGGATTCTGCCGATAATATTCCGGGACTTCCGGGAGTCGGGGAAAAAACCGCCACAAAACTTCTTTTGGAATATGGTACGGCGGAGAATGCCTATGCCCATGTAGAGGAGATCAAGCCAAAGAAAGCCCAGAATGCCTTTTTGGAACATTATGATCTGGCAGTGCTGAGCAGGAAGCTTGCCACAATCGATACAGACAGTCCGGTAGAGCTGGATAGAGAAAAGGCGAAAGTTCACGATTTTTATACCCAGGAGGCCTATGAGTTTTTTAAAGAGCTGGAATTTAAAAATTTTCTTTCCAGATTTCAGGATAAAGGCGAAGAGATAAAGGCGGAAGAATATTTCCAGACAGTTACGGATTTTTCTCTGTCTGAGGAAATTTTCCAGAAGGCAGAGGGAAAAGAGGGCATTGGCCTGGAACTGCTGGAAGAGGGAGAATGTTTCATCGGATTAGGCCTTGCTTATGAGGAAGAGGAAAAAATGCGGGTATACTGTTTTCTGCCTCAGGGATTTTTAAACAGGGAATATCTTACCGGAAAAGCGGCGGAATTATGCAGCCATGGGAAAATGACGGCTTCCCTGGATATTAAGTCTATGATCAGGCATTTAGATATTCAGGAGCATACCGCGATGTTTGACGCAGGGATCGCGGCATATCTGCTGAATTCGCTAAAATCCAAGTATACTTACGATGATATCGCCAAGGAATACCTGGGAGAGCTTCTTCCTTCAAAAGAAGATTTGATCGGGAAGCTTACCTATCAGAAGGCTGCAAAGGATGAAGCCTATGAGCATGAAGTGTCCAAAAGTATCTGCTATATGGCTTATGTAGCCTTAAAGTCCAGAAAACCTCTTTTAGAAGCGCTGGAGAATACCGGTATGAAAAAGCTTTTTACAGATATTGAAATGCCTCTTCTTTTTACCCTGTCGGATATGGAGAAAGAAGGCATCGGCGTGAATGCAGAGGAATTGAAGGAATATGGAGAAAAACTTCAGGTCCGTATCCAGGAACTGGAAAAGAAAATCTGGGAAGAAGCAGGAGAGGAGTTTAATATTAATTCTCCAAAGCAGCTGGGAGTCATTCTTTTTGAAAAAATGAAGTTGCCGGGAGGAAAGAAAACAAAAACCGGATATTCCACGGCAGCAGATGTACTGGATAAGCTGGCTCCGGATCATCAGATCGTGGCAGATATTCTGGAATACCGGCAGCTTGCAAAGTTAAAATCCACCTATGCGGACGGACTGGCAAATTATATTGATGAGAACGGAAGAATCCATTCTACTTTTAACCAGACCATCACTGCAACGGGAAGGATCAGCAGCACAGAGCCGAACCTTCAGAATATTCCCATAAGGACAGAACTGGGAAGGCTTCTGAGAAAAGTCTTTATTCCAAAAGAAGGATATGTATTCCTGGATGCAGATTATTCACAGATAGAGCTTCGGGTGCTGGCTCATATGTCTGGAGATGAAAAATTGATCCAGGCTTACCGGGAAGCTCAGGATATCCATAAGATCACAGCTTCACAGGTTTTTCATGTGCCTTTTGAGGAGGTAACTCCTCTTCAGAGGAGAAATGCCAAAGCTGTAAATTTCGGGATTGTTTATGGTATCAGTTCCTTCGGACTGAGCCAGGATCTGAGCATTACCCGAAAAGAAGCCGCTCAGTATATTGAGAATTATTTTGAAACATATCCTAAAATCAAAGGATTTCTGGACGGTCTGGTAAAACAGGCAAAAGAGCAGGGATATGTATCTACTATGTTTGGAAGAAGACGTCCTGTACCGGAATTAAAATCCAGTAATTTTATGCAGCGTTCTTTTGGCGAACGGGTGGCTATGAATTCACCTATCCAGGGAACGGCGGCGGATATTATAAAAATCGCTATGAACCGGGTGAGCAGACGGCTGAGGGAGGAAAAACTTAAATCTAAATTGATCCTTCAGGTTCATGACGAGCTGCTTATTGAAACTGCTAAAGAAGAAGAAGCCAGGGTGGCCGTTATCCTGGAAGAAGAAATGAAAGGAGCGGCAGATTTGTCCGTGGCTTTGGAAGTAGATATGCATACTGGTGAAAACTGGTATGAAGCAAAGTAAAGACGGATATGAAGGAGGGAAAGGTATGAGAGTAATCGGTGTAACAGGAGGCGTGGGATCTGGAAAAAGCGCTGTTTTAAACTATATTGAAGCCCATTTTGATGCAAGGATCGTGAAAGCAGACGATGTAGGGCATATGCTTATGATGCCCTGGGGAACCTGTTATGAGCCGGTGATCCGGCTTTTCGGAGATTGGATCGTCAATGAAGACGGTTCCCTGGATCGAAGCTCCATTGCTCAGATCGTATTTAAAGACCGGGAAATGCTGAAAAAACTGAACTCTATCATACATCCTGAGGTAAAAAAATATATCTTAAAGGAAATTGAAAGAGCGAAAAAAGAAGAGACAGAATTCTTCTTTATTGAGGCTGCTCTTCTTTTAGAAGAAAAATATGATGAAATCTGCGATGAGATATGGTATATTTATTGCGAAAAAGAAGTCAGGATGGAGCGGCTGCGCCATGACCGGGGATATTCGGACAAGAGGATACGCCAGGTGATGGAGAATCAGCTTCCTGATGAGGAGTATGAGGCTCATTGTGACTTCCAATTATATAACGATGAAGATGTGGCCCATACCTATCTTCAGATCGAGCGAAGGATGAGAACATATTATGAATCTGTGTAGTATAGCCAGCGGCAGCAGCGGCAACTGTATTTATGTAGGAAGCGATCACACCAGCCTGCTGATAGATGTGGGGATCAGCAAGAAGCGTATTGAGGAAGGACTGCGTAGTATTGACCGGAGCTGTCAGGAGTGTGACGGGATTTTGATCACTCACGAACATTCCGATCATATCAAGGGACTGGGAGTGATCTCCAGAAAACATGAGATCCCGGTATACTGTACAAAAGGGACCATGGAGGCGATCCAGAAGATGAACAGTCTGGGAAAACTGCCTCCAGATCTTTTTCACGTCATTGAGGCTGACCGCCCTTTTCAGATCGGAGATCTGGAGGTTAATCCTTTTTCCATCTCCCATGATGCGGCGGAGCCGGTGGGATACCGGATCAACCAGGGAAAGAAGTCTGTGGGGATCGCTACAGACCTGGGATATTACGACGAGTACATAGTCCAGAATCTTTCCGGTCTGGATGTGCTTCTTTTAGAGGCAAATCATGACGTGAACATGCTTCAGGTGGGAAGATATCCCTATTACCTGAAACAGAGGATCCTGGGAAAAAAGGGACATTTGTCAAATGAAACAGCGGGAAGACTGCTCTGCAGACTTCTCCATGACCGCCTTCAGGCGGTTTTTCTGGGGCATCTAAGCCAGGAAAACAATTACGAAGCACTGGCCTATGAGACCGTGTGCTCAGAGGTGACTATGGGAGAAAATCCTTGGACTTCCTCTGATTTTAAGATTACTGTGGCCCACAGGGACAGAATTTCTGACCTGGTCACTGTTTAGAAAAGGAGCAGAATCATGAAGAA
>ERZ1643249.885-NODE-885-length-31714-cov-8.846773_pt1 | contig 31714 bp, 32 predicted proteins | sample MGYA00579263_ERZ1643249 | MGnify/ENA primary metagenome ERZ1643249 (study PRJEB29033, sample SAMEA4952264) | chicken gut metagenome | biome: Broiler Chicken; feature: Gastrointestinal Tract; material: Caecum | place: Ireland | collected 2018 | study: Broiler...
ACCTCCAGCGTGACAGGCTGGCGTTCTAACCAACTGAACTACCGGGCCGTATTCTTGTATTGGTGGGCCTTCACGGATTCGAACCGCGGACCGATCGGTTATGAGCCGACTGCTCTAACCGCTGAGCTAAAGGCCCTTGAATACAGGTTACATTGTCTCAATCACAACGCTTGATTATTTTATAATATTTCAAGAAAAAAGTCAACTGTTTTGCGCGAAATTACGAAAAAATTTTTTCTTTTTCAGAATTTGCAAAAATCGCTCTTTTTTTCGGCAATCAGACAATTTTTTCGTGCCGCAAAGTGGTATTCTTAGAAGGCGTAAAACAAAGAAGACGCCCGAACGATCGGGTGGGAGGAGCTGCCTATGGACGTTGCGGGAAAAGCCTGCTCGGGTACACTCTACATATTTTTAAGCGGCGAACTGGACGAATATTCTGCCGTCCGTGCGCGGGCGGAAGCGGACGAGCTGATTCGGGCGCACGCGGGCTGTTCGCGCGTCGTGTTCGATTTGTCCGGCGTACATTTTATGGATTCGGCGGGCATAGGTTTTCTGTTGGGGCGGTACAAGCAGTTATCGCGCAGCAAGACGCCGGCCTATATCAGATCGCCCGATCTTGCGGCGGACAAGATATTGACGATGAGCGGCGTCTATTCCCTCATTCCAAAGATTTAAGGAGCGCATCATGAACAATACCATGTATTTGAAAATCCCCGCACTTTCCGAAAACGAGCCGTTTGCCCGCGACACGGTCGCAGCGTTCTGCGTGCGGCTGAATCCTTCTCTGGACGAACTTTCCGACGTAAAGACGGCGGTCAGCGAGGCGGTGACCAACTGCATCGTGCACGCGTATGCGGGCGGGGAAGGAGAGATAGAGATCTTCTGCAATGCGGAGGGGGATACGGTACATATTCGCATTTCTGACAGCGGAAAAGGCATCGAGGACGTAGTGCGCGCCGTCGAGCCTTTTTTTACGACGCTGGAAGAGGAGGAGCGTTCGGGAATGGGATTTACCATCATGCAGACGTTTATGACGTCCTTTCGCCTGCAATCGGCGCCGGGGCAGGGGACGACGGTGTATATGAGCAAAAAATTCTCCGTTCAGGCAGAGGAGCGGTCGAGAGCGGATGCTGTCTGAGGAAGAGACGCTCCGCCTTCTGCGTGCCGCAAAAGAGGGGGACGACAGCGCAAAAGAGGAACTTCTCTCTGCCAATGTATCCCTGCTGAAAAGCATTGTGCGCCGTTATCTGGGCAAAGGGGTGGAGTTCGACGATTTATTCCAGCTGGCGAGTATGGGACTTTTAAAGGCCGTTTACGGCTTTGACGAGCGGTTTGGCGTGCGCTTTTCCACCTATGCCGTCCCGATGATCGCGGGAGAGATCAAAAGGTTCATGCGCGACGACGGATCGGTCAAAGTTTCGCGCGCCATGAAGGCGACGGCGAAACAGATGAACAGCTATATCGAGGAGGAGCGCGCGCGCCGCGGAGAGGCGCCCACCATGCGCGAGATCGCGGAGCATTTCCACATGGAAGAGAGCGAAGCGGTGTTCGTGCTGGGGTCTTCGAGAATGCCTCTTTCCATTTACGAGCAGGGGGAATACAAGGACGAAAAGAGCCGCGAACTTCTGGATACGATCGCCGCGGTGGACAACCAGGAAGAGCTGATCGATCATCTGCAGTTAAAGACGGCGCTGGCCGAACTTCCCGAACGGGAGCGCAAGATCATCGTTTTGCGATACTTCCGCGACATGACGCAGAGCGAAGTGGCGGAGGTGATCGGCGTATCGCAGGTACAGATCTCGCGGATAGAGAGCAGGGTATTTTCGGAAATGAAAAAGATGCTCGGCTGAGCGAAAATGTGAAAATATGCCGCTGCGGGCGCGTTTTGGTTGACAGAACGCGCTTTTTTCCTATATAATAAATAAAATTTAAACTCCGGAGAGGCCAAGAAAAGGGCGCCGAAGGTGTAAGCCGCGAAAAAAAGCGGTGATCTCTCAGGCAAAAGGACGGAGCGGATTTCCGCAGTCGCCGCAGGGCGGCTTTTTTTGGCGAAAAAAGACAAATGAGTTTTGATGCGATCATAAAAGCGGTGGACGATTTTGTGTGGGGGATCCCGCTCATCGTCCTCATCCTCGGCACGGGGATCTATTTCACCGTGCGCCTGCTCTTTCTTCCCGTGCGCAAGCTCGGGAGGGCATTCCGATATATGTTCAAAAAGGAAGAAGGGGAAGGGGAGGTTTCCAGCTTCGGGGCGCTCTGCACGGCGCTTTCTGCGACGATCGGCACGGGAAACATTGTCGGCGTCGCCACGGCGATCGCCGCGGGCGGGCCGGGTGCGCTGTTCTGGATGTGGCTGGCCGCCTTTTTCGGCATGGCGACCAAATACGCGGAAGGGCTCCTCGCCGTCAGGTACCGCGTCGTCCATGCGGACGGACACACGCTGGGCGGCCCCTTTTATTATATTGAAAACGGATTGGGCAGGCGCTGGAAATTCCTTGCAATCATCTTTGCGATCTTCGGAATGTGCGTCGGACTGTTCGGAATCGGCACTTTTTCGCAGGTCAACTCCATCACTTCCGCCGTGGACAGCATCTTTTCTCAGGCGCCCGTCCTCACGCTGTTCGGAAGGGAGTACAACCTTGCCGTCATCATTGCGGGCGTTCTTCTGACGGCGGCGGTGGCGCTCGTTCTGCTGGGCGGGATCAGGCGCATTGCCAAAGTTTCGGAAACGGTGGTGCCTTTCATGGTCATCGTGTACGTGCTGATCTGCCTCATCATTCTCTTTGCCAATATAACGGCGATCCCGCAGGCGCTCTCGCAGATCTTTGTGGGCGCGTTCAACCCGAAGGCGGTGGCGGGCGGCGTGGCGGGCAGCATGATCGTCGCCATGCAGAGCGGCATCGCGCGCGGCATTTTCTCCAACGAGGCGGGGCTGGGTTCCGCGCCCATTGCCGCGGCGTCCGCAAAGACGCGCGAACCCGTTCGGCAGGGACTGGTTTCCATGACGGGGACCTTTCTGGATACGCTCGTCGTCTGCACGATGACGGGGCTTGCCATCGTGATCACGGGCGCGTGGAACGGGGGCAAGGAAGGGGTGAATATCACCATGGAAGCCTTTGTGCAGGGCTTGCCCGGCTTTCTGAGCGCTGCGGCGCCCGTTCTGCTGATGATCTGCCTCATTTTCTTCGCGTTTACCACCATTCTCGGCTGGAACTTTTACGGGGAACGCTGCCTCGAATACCTTACGGGCCGCAAAAAGGCCGCCCTGTATGCCTACCGCATCGCCTATATTGCGGCGGTGTTCATCGGGCCTTACATGACCATTGCCGCCGTCTGGAACATCGCGGATATTTTCAACGGCCTGATGGCGTTGCCCAACCTGATCGCCCTTCTGCTGTTGTCCGGCGTGGTCGCGCGCGAAACCAAGAGCTATTTCAAGCGCTTCCCCACCATGAAGAGCGGGGAACTCCTTCCGCCCGAAGGCGCGGAAATTCCGCCTGCGGAACAGGCGGGCGCCCTGTACGGTAAGGAAAACGAGGGCACGTCCCCGCAAAATGAGGACGATCCCCCGATTGAAAAAAGAGGGGATTGACAAAATTTCCCTTTTCTATTAAAATAGAAAAAAGCAAAATACTGTATATATGCCGCAACGGCGAAAAAAATCTATCGGAGAGTGACTATGACGGAAGAACAAAAGCCCCTCGTAGGGGATTTTGCGGAAGATTCCGCGCCCGATTCCGCACAGCAGGAAACGGAAGGGAAGAAAAAGGCGGGCTTTTCCAGTAAGCTCGGATTTGTGCTTGCCGCCGCGGGTTCGGCGGTAGGGCTGGGAAATTTGTGGAGGTTTCCCTATCTGGCGGCGCAGTACGGCGGCGGAATGTTTCTGCTTTGCTATATCCTGCTTGCCGTGACGTTCGGGTTCTGCCTGCTCGTTCTGGAAATTGCCATCGGCAGAAAGACGGGCAAGGGCGTGATCGGCGCCTTTGCGGCCCTCAACAAAAAATTCAAGTGGTTCGGGTTCGTCTGTATCGTCGTTCCCATCCTCATTTTGCCCTATTACAGCGTCATCGGCGGCTGGGTGATCAAATATATGTGGGCGTTTCTCGTCGGGGATACGTCCGCCTTCTCCTCCGATGCGGCGGCTATGGGGTATTTCGGTACGTTTACGGGCGGCACGTGGGAACCGATCGTGTTTTTCCTCATCTTTGCGGCGGCTACGGTGCTTGTCGTCGTGTTCGGCGTGCAGAAGGGCATCGAACGGGTCAGCAAAATTCTCATGCCCGTTCTGGCCGTTCTCGCCCTGTTCCTTGCTATCTATGCCATGTGCCAGCCGGGCGCGCTGGAAGGGGTGAAAAAGCTCTTCGTCCCCGATTTTAACGATTTCCGCCCGCAGACGCTCCTCGCGGCGATGGGGCAGCTGTTCTATTCGATGTCCCTTGCCATGGGCATCATGATCACGTACGGCTCGTACATGAAAAAGGGCGCGGAGATCCAGAAAAGCGGCAGACAGATCTCCGTTTGCGACACGCTGTTCGCCATTTTGGCGGCGCTCATCATCATTCCGTCCATTTATTCGGTGACGGGCGGCGGCGCGGCGGCGGAAGAGGCCATGAATTCTTCCGGCCCTTCGCTGATGTTCATTGTTCTGCCGCAGGTGTTCAACGGAATGTTTGCGGGCAGGATCATCGGCTTTGTCTTTTTCGTGCTCGTGCTGTTTGCGGCGCTCACTTCTTCCATTTCCCTGGCGGAGACCATCGTCGCCGTCCTGCGCGAAAATCTGCACCTGCGCCGCATGGTCGCGTGCGTCATCGTGCTGGGTACGATGATCGTGCTGGGCATACTTTCGTCGCTGGGGTTCGGGCCGCTGAGCATGGTCTCCGTGGCGGGCAAGAGCATTCTGGATATGTTCGATTTTGCTTCCAACAGCATTCTCATGCCGCTGGTGGCGATCGGCACCTGCCTGATCGCGGGATTTTTCACGGATACGGAAAGCCTTGCCGACGAGATCGGGATGCGCAGAAAGGGATACCGTATGTATTATAAGATCATGATCCGCTACGTTGCGCCCGTGTGCATGGCGGCAATTCTCATCAGCGGATTGTTCCCCGTCCTGTAAGCGGAGGAACGCAGACGAGGCGCGCTTTGGGCGCGCCTTTTTTTCGGGCAGACTAAGGATGAATCAGAAAAGAAAAAAGGGGATCGATCTTGGAAAGGATCCCGTGGGAGGGCTGATCGTGCGGCTTGCCGTTCCGGCGGTGCTGGCGCAGCTGATCAATCTTTTATACAATCTTGTGGACAGAATGTATGTCGGCAACATCGCGGGCGTGGGAACGCAGGCGCTTGCGGGGCTGGGTGTGGTGTTTCCCGTCACGCTCATCGTCAGCGCGTTTGCCAATCTCGTGGGCATGGGCGGAGCGCCCCTCGCCTCGATTTTTCTGGGCGAACAAAAGCCGGAAGACGCCAACAAGGTGTTCAATGCGGGCGTGGGGATGCTGTGCGTGTTTTCCGTCCTTCTGACGGCGGCGGTGCTGGTGTTCTGCGACCCGCTGGTACGCCTGTTCGGCGCGCCGAAGGACGCGTTTTTGTATGCACGCAGCTATCTTTTCGTGTACGGATGCGGCTCTCTGTTCGTCATGTTCTCGCTGGGGCTGAACCCGTTTATCACGGCGCAGGGGTTCAGCGTGACGTCCATGCTCACCGTCGCCATCGGCGCGGTGCTCAACATCGCGCTCGACCCGATCTTTATCTTTGTGCTGAACATGGGGGTCGAGGGCGCGGCGCTGGCCACCATCCTTTCGCAGGGCGTTTCCGCGGCGTGGGTGGCGTCTTTCTTCTTCCGCAAAAAGAGCTTGTTCCGCTTCTCTTTGCGGAAAATGCTCCCGTCTTTGCGCACCGTTCTTAAAATTGCCGCGCTCGGGCTTTCGCCCTTCATCATGAGCGTCACGGAAAGCGCCATTCAGATCGTGTTCAACGTCAACCTGACCAAATGGTCGGGGGACAACAGCGATCATACGGCGGCGCTCACCATCATGCTCAGCGCGGTGCAGATCATCAGCCTGCCCCTGAACGGGCTGGGGACGGGCATTCAGCCGCTGATCAGCTACAATTACGGAACGGGAAATTCCGCGCGGATCCGCGCGGCGGTCAAGCGCGTTGCGCTCGTCGCCCTGTGCTGTTCGGGTACGGTGTGGGCGGTCTCCCTGTTGGCGCCGCAGGTGTACGGATACCTCTTCAACGCAAGCGCTCCCGTTATGGAACTTCTGAAAAAATACACTCCCTTTTTTATGGCGGGAACTGTCTGTTTCTTCGCGCAGATGACGCTGCAAAACGTGTTCGTCGCGCTCAACCAGGCGAAGATCTCTATCTTTCTTGCCTGCCTGAGAAAGGTGATCCTGCTCATCCCGCTCTGCTTTGCGCTCCCGTATGCGTTCGGTGTTGCGGGCATCTATTACAGCGAGGGGATCGCGGACGCCGTCGCCGGCATTGTCACGGCAAGCACCTTTTTCGGGATGCTGCCGCGCATTCTGAAAAAGAGGGAACGCCTGTTGGGACTGAGTCAATAAAAAAATGCGTCTGCCGCAGGGCAGGCGCATAATTTTTGTGCGAAAGAGCAACAATAAGGGGTATGAAGAGAAAGATCATGCCCCGGCACGAGTTTAAAACGCCGGACGAAAAGGAAGCCTGCATTCCGCCCTTTTCCGCAAAGGAGGAGCGCTGAAATGCCGCACACGGGTCAAAGCACAAAAAAACCGACCGCGCAGAAGATCAACGAAAATTATCTCGCGTACGTGCGATCGTTTGCGCCGCCTACAAAGCACCTGCACAACTGTTTCCGCGCCTTTATCGTGGGCGGACTCATCTGCTGTATAGGGCAGTTTATCCGCACCTTTTTGGAATACGTCCTCGCCCTTTCCGGCGACGAACTGGCGGGCGCAACGTCCATGGTGCTCATCTTTCTGGGTTGCCTGCTCACGGGACTGGGCGTATACGACAGGATCGGCAAGGCGGCGGGGGCGGGCTCCATCGTTCCCATCACGGGGTTTGCCAACAGCGTCTGCTCTCCCGCGCTGGAATTTAAAACGGAAGGGCTCATCACGGGTCTTGCCGCAAAAATGTTTACGGTGGCGGGCCCGATCATCGTGTACGGCGTGCTTTCCGGCACCGCCGTCGGCATTCTCTATTTTCTGCTCAAACTCTGAATTTTCCCCGCAGTCCCCTCGCGGACTGCGGCCGTATTGTTCCGTTTTTTTGCATACGGTAATAAAAAAGGCGGACTGCCCGTTTTTCGGGCAGTCCGCCTTGCTTTTTTGTTTATGCAAGCACGTCCTGCATATCGTATTTGCCCGCGGGTTTTCCGCACATGAATTTTGCCGCTTTCAGGGCGCCTGCCGCAAATACTTTTTTGCTGCGCGCGCTGTGGGAAAGGGTGACGATCTCATCTTCGCCCGCAAACATCACCTCGTGTTCGCCCACGATGGTGCCGCCGCGCACGGCATGGATGCCGATTTCCGCGCTCTTGCGCGCGCCCACCATGCCCTCGCGCCCGTAAACGTACTGTTTGGCCCCGCCAAACGCTTCGTTTACGCTTTCCGCCAGCATGAACGCCGTGCCGGAGGGGGCGTCCTTTTTCAGATTGTGGTGCCGTTCGATGATCTCCACGTCAAACGCATCGCCCAGCGTTTCCGCCGCCTGCCTGACAAGTTTCTGCAGGAGGTTGACGCCCACGGAAAGGTTTGCCGTCTTGAAAACGGGGAGCGTCTTTGCCGCCTCGTCGATCTGTTTCAGCTGTTCTGCGGTGTAACCCGTCGCGCAGAGCACCAGCGCGCAGCCGCTCTTTTTTGCAAAGGCAAGCAGATTGTCCAGGTTGGACGCGCTGGAAAAATCGATCACGGTATCAATTTTCTGCGTCACTTTGTCAAAGCTGTCGTACACGGGTACGCCGCAGAGTTCGCCCTCTTTCAGGTCGACGCCCGCGGCGCAGCAAATGTCTGTGTCCGCCTGCGCCAGCTCCAAAACGTTCCTGCCCATATGTCCGAAAATACCGCTGATTAAAATGTTGACCATGTCTTCTCCTTTTTGGAAAAGCCCTCGCCAAAGGGGAGGGCTTTTGTACGAATTATTCAGTAACGTCCAGCCCGAATGCGATCAAAGCATTGCGCAGGGCTTCTTTGTGGGCGGGTTCCATTTCGGTGAGCGGAGCGCGCGGAATGCCGCCTTCCAGCCCGATCATATCCGCCGCCGCCTTGGCGGGAATGGGGTTGACCTCGGTAAAGAGGTTGTCGATGACGGGCAGCATTTTGTCCTGAATCTCGTTTGCCGCCGCAAGGTTTCCCTCTTTGACGTAGTTGTACAGCTGCTTGGTTTCCTTGGGCAGAATGTTGGAGGAAACGGAGATGAGCCCCGCGCCGCCGATGGCGAGGATGGGCAGATTGAGGTGATCGTCACCCGAATACAGGTCGCACTTGCCGCGGATCGTGCGGGCGGTGGTGACGATCTGTTCCATGTTCCCGCACGCTTCCTTGATGCCCGCGATGTTGTCGATCTCCGCGATCTTTTTCATCGTGGCGGGCAGGATGTTCACGCCCGTGCGCGGGGGAACGTTATAGCAGATGATGGGCAGGTCGGCCGCCGAGGCGATAGCCTTATAATACTCGTACAGCCCGTTCTGCGTGCATTTGTTGTAATAGGGGGTGACGGCGAGAAGTCCGTCCGCGCCCATTTTCTGTGCAAGTTTGCTCGATTCCACCGCGTGCGCCGTGCAGTTGGAGCCTGTGCCGAACACGATTTTTGCGCGCTTTGCCACTTTTTGCACGGAATACTCCATCAAGGAGATCTTTTCTTCCTCCGTCATGGTGGCGGGTTCGCCCGTCGTGCCGAGGATGACCAGCACGTCCGTGCCGTTTTCGATCTGGAAATCGATCATCCTGCCGAAGGCTTCAAAATTTATTTTTCCGTCTTTCGTAAACGGCGTGATCATCGCCGTTGCGGTACCGTTGAAGAAATTTAACATGAATGTTTCCCCTGAGATATTTTTTGAAGGGAGCAAAAGCCCTTTATCAGTCCAGATATCCTTTGGCGGCAAGCAGTTCCGCCATCAGCACGGCGCCGCCGGCGGCTCCGCGCAGGGTATTGTGAGAAAGGCATACAAATTTGTAATCGAAAAGAATGTCCTCGCGCAGTCTGCCCACGGAAACCGCCATGCCGTTTTCCAGCATACGGTCGAGCTTCGCCTGCGGGCGGTCGTTCTCTTCAAAGTAATGCAAAAACTGTTTGGGCGCGGAAGGGAGGTGGAGCTTCTGAGGTTCGCCCGAAAAATCCGCCCACGCCTGCAAAATTTCCTCTTTGGAAGGCTTTTTGTCAAAGGATACGAATACGGCCGCGGTGTGTCCGTCGGAAACGGGGACGCGCAGGCACTGTGCCGTGATGACGGGGGAGTCGGTGGTCACGATCTGCCCGTTTTCCACGCGGCCCCAGATCTTGAGGGGTTCGCGTTCGGATTTTTCCTCTTCGCCGCCGATGTAGGGGATGATGTTGTCGAGGATCTCGGGCATACGGTCAAAGGTCTTGCCCGCGCCGCTGATCGCCTGGTACGTGCTCACGGCCACCTTGGAAACGCCGTACTTCATCAGCGGATGCAGGGCGGGAACGTAGGATTGCAGCGAGCAGTTGCTCTTGACGGCGATAAATCCGCGCTTTGTTCCCAGTCTCTTTCTCTGCGCCGCGATCACTTCCGCGTGTTCGGGGTTGATCTCGGGGATGATCATGGGGACGTCGGGCGTAAAGCGGTGCGCGGAATTGTTGGAGATAACGGGGATCTCCGCCTTTGCGTACTTTTCTTCCAGCGCCTTGATCTCTTCTTTTTTCATGTTGACGGCGCAGAATACGAAGTCGACGAGGGAAGCGATCTTATCGATGTCCTTTTCGGCGTCCAGCACCACCATGTCGGCGAGCTTTTCGGGAATGGGGGAAGTCATGGCCCATCTTCCCGCCACGGCGTCGCGGTAGGCTTTTCCCGCGGAAGCGGGGGAGGCCGCCAGGGCGGTCACATGGAACCAGGGATGGTTTGCCAGAAGCAGGCTGAAACGCTGGCCAACCATGCCGGTCGCGCCGATGATTGCCACATTGTAACTTTTCATTTTTGTAAAAACTCCTGAAAATTGAATTCTCTTTTTCCCGCCCGTAAAACAAAACGGCGGCGCAAAACGCACCGCCGTCAAACTCTTTCACCTAAAGACGCCCGTGCGCAGCATGGGCATTCGGTTGGGGCAAATAGTTCTCCACATCGGTGACAGTCGCAAAGGTGTTGACCCGTGCGCCCAGCAGCAGGGGTCCGGCTCCGCCCTGCGCTTCGGCGGGGATGCCCTTTTCTTCCGCCAAAAAACCGTTTTTTTGTGCGGCGGAAGTACTTTTGCTCGCCCGCTCCTCTATTTCGCAACGACATTGTAGCATATCCTCGGCAAAAAGTCAAAGCATTTTGCGCGGCAAATTTTTCTTGCGCGGACAAAAGCGGCGGGGGATTGTTTTTAAAAAATTTGAATAGTACTGGCAATTTAATTGAAAAAATTTTACATTTGTAGTACAATAAACAGGAACATCTGCAATTTTCGGCAGAGTGCAGCAATCGGAGGTAAAAATGGCACAGCAAGGCGAAAAGAAAGGCTTTATTGCCCGTATGCTCGAAGGCAAGGAGCGGGACGAAGAGTACGCAAGGAGCACTCTTCCTTCCAACCGCTGGGCGCTTTTCTGGGATATTTTCAAGGGCAGGTTTTCCAAATTGGTCATCGTCAACCTGCTCATGCTTTTGTTTTTTATTCCGCTCGTCGCGGTAGGATTTTTCATGTATCTCTGGACGGGTACGATGGGGGGGATGTATCCCTTTTCCAACAGCATTCTCGTGGGCTTCCCCGCCTATCCCAACTTGATGGGGGCACCCGAACAGATCAACCTTTCCGCAACGTTCACGGGCGGCGCGCTGATGATCGTCGCCGCGCTCATCGCGGCGGTGGGCATTTCGGGCGGAATGTACGTCATCCGCAACATGGTGTGGACGGAGGGCATCTTTGTCGCCAACGATTTCTGGCGCGGCATCAAGATCAACATTGTGGTGGTGCTCCAATCCACTCTCTTTTACTCGATTTTCCTGTTCGGATTTTTCATTTCCATCAGGTTTTCCGAATACATCATCGCGTCCGGAACGGGCAGCACGGTGTGGATGACCATTTCCATGGCTATCTCTTATGTCGCGATCGTCATCTTTACGATGATGTATCTTTGGATGCTCGCCATGGGCGGGAGCTACAAGCTCAAATTTTTCCAGCTTCTCAAAAACTCTTTTTTGATGACGTTCGGACTCATCTTTCAGAACATCTTTTTTGTCATTCTGATGGCCATTCCCGTCATTCTCATTCTGCTCGGCTCTTTCTTCCAGATGGTGGGCATCGTGTTCATGATCCTGTTCGGATTGTCGTTTATGCTGCTCGTCTGGCTGGACTATACGCAGTGGGCGTTCGATAAATTCATCGAATCCAAGCGCGAGGGAGGCAAGGTCAACCGCGGTATTTATTCCAAAGTGGGCAAGGGCGGCTCGCAGAGCAAGGCGGTGCAGGAATACGAAGCAAATCTGCAGGCGGCGATGAGCGTCAAGTCCGACCTTTCTTCCCGTCCCATCAAGCCCATCACGGACGATCTGAAAGTGTACGAACTTCCCGAATCTTTCTCCCGTGACGATTTGAAGAAGCTGCGCGAATCCAAGGAACGCATCATCGAGGACACCGAAAAGTACGCGGAAGAACACCAGAACGACGAAAAATACGTCACCTACAATGCCCGCTTTGAAAAGCCCGCCGAAGAGGAGGACAAAAAGGACAAGAAGGGCAAAAAGGACAAAAAGAGCAAGAAAGGCGACGAGGACGGGGATGCCGAATGACGAACGCATATTCCGCGCTTGCCGACTGGTTTGAATATCTCAATGCAGACTGCGACTATGAAAAATGGTCGCAGTACTTGTATGACCGCCTGCGCTCTCTGGGCGTGACGGGCGGAAAAGGGCTGGACATCGGCTGCGGCAGCGGGGCCTTTACGCGCGCTTTTGCGGCGTTCGGGTTTGACATGACGGGGTACGATTCCAGCGAACGTATGCTGCAAAAAGCGGAACAGCTGGGCGCGGGCGGCAGGGTGAAATACGTTCTCTGCGACGCGCGCAGGCTGCGCGTCATCGGCGGCAGGGCAGATTTTGCCCTGTGCGTCAACGATTGTCTGAACTACATTCCCCCGCAGGACGTGCCCGCCTTTTTTGCGCGGACGGCGGGCTGCCTGAAAAAGGGCGGCGCTTTTTTGTTCGACGTGTCCTCCCCGTACAAACTGCGGGAGATCATCGGCGGCAACACCTTCTGCGAGGACAGGGAAGAGGTGGCGTACCTTTGGTTCAACGAGTGCTTGGCGGACAGAGTGGAAATGGACGTCACCCTCTTTGTCAGGGGAGCGGACGGGCGTTTTACCCGCAGCGACGAGCACCATACTCAATATATTCACGAAAAAGAATTTTTAGTTCACGCGGCGGAAAGCGCAGGCTTTTGCGTGCGTGCGCAGGAAGGGGCTTTCGGGGACGCGTCGGACAAAACGCGCCTGAACTTTTTGTGTACCCGTCTTTAAAACAAGGGTACGTATCCCCGTTTTCCTGACGATCGGAGAGATGAAAATGACAGAAAGAAAAGATAAAATTTTGCGCGGGCTCATCTGCGGCGGGGAAGTCAGCATCGCCGTGGCGGAAACCACGCAGCTGGTAAACGAAGCGATCCGCATCCACGGCCTTTCCGCCCTTTCGGCGGCGGCGCTTGGCAGAACTCTGACGGCGGCGGCATATATGTGCTCTTCGCTGAAAGAGGACAACGGCGCGCTTTCCGTCTCGGTCAAGGGGGACGGCGTGGGCGGCAGCATTTACGTCAGCGGAGACAAGGCCTTACATATGCGCGGGTACATCGAAAACCCGCACGCGGAGCTTGCGCCCAACGCGCTCGGAAAGCTGGACGTGGGCGGTTGCGTGGGCAAAAACGGCACCCTCACGGTGGTACGGGACGACGGGCAGAACGTTCCCTTTGTCGGCACGACGCCGCTGGTGAGCGGGGAGATCGGCGAGGATTTCGCCGCCTATTTTGCGTACAGCGAACAGCTCCCCACCGCTCTGGCCGTCGGGGTGAAGATCGGCACGGACGGGACCTGTCTGGGGGCGGGCGGCGTGTTTTTGCAGCCCATGCCCGGCGCGAGCGAAAAGAGCATCCGCTTTGTGGAGGAAAACATCGCAAAGTTCGGCGCCGTCAGCTCGATCTTGCAGGAAAAGACGGCGGAACAGCTGCTGGCAGAGTATTTCGGAGAGGTACAATTTTACACTCTTTTCCCTGAATATAAGTGTAATTGCAGCAGAAATTATATAGAGGGGGTGCTTGCCGCGCTGGGGGAAAAGGAACTGCGCGAAACGGTTGCCGAACAGGGAAAGATAGAGGTGCATTGCCATTACTGCAACACCGATTATGTCTTCACCCCGCAGGATGTGGAAGAGATCATCCGTCGCGGCAAGAGCAAATGAGAGGTCTTACATGGAACAAAAAACGATACAGTTCGATCTGAGCGCGGACAGACTGCTCGATCTTGCGGACGCAAAGCTGGACGAAGGGGATCCTTTGGGGGCTCTGCGGCTCATCCATAAATCGCTGGATCTGTACGGCCCTGCGGCGGACGAATACGCCGCTCTTGCCGACACGTACGAGGAGATGGAGCTGTTTGAACTTTCCGCGGCCGCATGGTTCCAGTATCTGGACGTGTGCGCGGAAGAAGAAGTTGTGGACGGGTACGAGGGGCTTTCCGCCTGCTTTTACAATCTGGGCAACGAGGGGCTCGCCTCTTACTATTATAAAAAGATGCTGGCGGACAAGTACGTCACGCCGGAAAACAATACGGAAATGGGCGAGCTGTTCGAGCACGCCGCCGCCGCGCAGACTGCGCCGCGGGTGCGCATCACCTGGCCGCCCGAACACGCCGACTATTCGCAGGAACTGGACGCGGGCCTGCGCCTGCTCCGCAAGGGAGATCACGAGGGTGCGGAAAGAGAATTTTTAAAGATCCATCCGGGATCTTCCTATTATGCGGAGGCGTGCAACTATCTTGCCGTCAGCTACCTGCTTTCGGGAAAGACGGACAAGGCGGAAGAGTGCTGCCTTGCCGCGCTCAAAGAGAAGCCGGACAGCGTGCAGACGCTCGCCACCTATGCGGCGGTGCTTTCCGAGATGGACAGAAAGGAAGAGAGCGCGCGCATTGCGCATAAACTTTCCCTTCTCCCCGCGGAGGAGCCGGACGAGCTGTATAAAATTGCCACCGTCTGCTGTGAAAACGGACTCTACGAGGCGGCGTACGAAAAGTTCTGCAAGCTGGAAAAAATTGTCGGGTACGACAGGACGATGCTGTATTTCAAGGGAGTGGCGGCGTTCCGCTGCGGCAAGGTGAAGGAATGCCTCGCTTCGTTCGGGAAGATCCTGGACATCCGTCCCAATGCGGCGGTGGTGCGCTATTATTTCCGTCAGGTGCGCCGCTGGTCGGAAGAGGGGGGCGCAAAGCCGGAAATGAGTTTCTTCTGTCATATCCCCGATGCCGAACGCGAAAAGCGCGTCACGTTGTTGAAAGAATTGGACAAAATGCGCCCCGCAGATGCGCGCGCCTATTTTCAGGAAGACGACAGCTGCGAGCTGCTCGAATGGTGCTTTGACGAATCGGACGGGCGGGAATTTGAATTGCAGATGCTGGCGGTCAGCGTAGCTCTGCGCGCGGGGCAGGAATGGTTTGTCAGCGGGATCCTGCTGGATCCTGAGGTCAACGACCTGCTCAAAGTGGAAACGGTGCGCCGTATCTGCCGCAGAAACAAAGGGGTAGAGTTCGGCGCGGTCATCGCCAATATTTACAGAAAGTGCGCTTTCGACAGGCTGGAAGTGGGCAGGGAAAAGCACGCAAAATTTTTGGATGCGTACGCGCTCTGCTTTGCGCGGTTTACCTTGCTCGGCGACGCCGACGCGGAGCGTTTCCGCCTTGCGGCGCAGGCCGTGTACGGCGCGCTGGAAGAATCGGAAAAGCTCGATCTGGTCAAGGATACGGAAAGCCTTGCCTGCGTCATTTTCTTCACCGCCGTGGGCGGCGGGGACGGAAAGGACACGAAACGCGTCCTGCAATCCATGAATGCCGATCCCCAGGCAGTGGCGGAGATCCTCGGTACGGTGCGCAGCGTGTTTGCCCTGCAGGCGGAAGCCGCCGCGGCGGACGCGCGGGAACAGAAAGAGGAGGCGCAGGAGGCAAAGCCCGAGGACGGCGGAGAGCCGAAAGGAGAGGACGGAAATGAAACTCATTGATTTTGACGAAAAATTCAATAAAAAAGTGGCGGAAATGCTGGAAAAGCACGCGGGCGAACATACCGAAGAGGAATGGGAAGACGCCATTGCCAAGGCGTACGAAAAATTCGGGGATACCTACATGGGCGCCATCGGCATGACGCCCCGCCAATATTTTGAAAAGATGACGGACAGCGGACTTGTCGAAACGCTGAAAGAGTATATCTTGCAGGACGTTCCCGTCCCCGACATTCTCTGCGGCGAACTGGAAAAGCGCGGCGCCTCCGAGCCCTTGCTCGCCTTGCTGCACGAGACGGACGAAGAGCTCGTTCACTATGCGCTCAACCTCATCGGGAGCGATCCCCGCGCCCTGCCCAGGTATGCCGAAATGCTCTCGGAAGAGGAGTACGACGAGCACATCAAGGACGCGCTTGCCGATCTGCTCAAAGAGAGTGCGGACGAGGCAAAGGAGCGCATCCTGCCCCTTGTCAAAACGGAAAGCAAGCCGTACGCGCTGGAAATTCTTTCCCGCTGCAAACAGAAAGACGACCGCGTGTTTGAGGCGCTTCTCTCAGCTTTCCGCACGGGGGAAGAGGAGGAAGTGCCGCTGTATGCGGGGTATCTCGCGGCATACGGGGACGAACGCGCCCTGCCCGCTCTGCAAGAGCACATCGCGCGCGAGGACATCGACTTTGTCACTTTCCAGGAGCTCAAATTTGCCATCGAAGCATTGGGCGGCGAATATACCGCCCAGCGCGACTTTTCCGAGGACGAATCTTACAAAAAGATCATGGCGGCGGGCGCGGGAACGGATATTTTCGGTTCCAAAAAGAACGGCTGACGTAAATTTGCGCGTTTTGTCATATATTTAATAGATTAAGTGAAAAGTCAAGCAATTTTATAGAATTTTTTTTGCAAAATCAAAAAAATTTTTTAGAACGTGATACAATATATGCGGCATAAGTCTTTTGCAAAAGACTTATGCACAAAAGCGGGCATAGCCAAAAAGGATATACCCGCTTTTATCACACGACGAAAAGCCGCTTTTCGGCGGCTACTAACATTTTGAAAGTACACTTTCAAAAAAAACAAACTATTAAAGAGAGGCAACCGCAGTTGCGAACGCTTCGGCGGACGTTCCGAACCCGAACAGTTCACGGGGATAAGAGTTCACCCACCGCGCAACCTCTTGCACGCGCCTTTCGCTTACCTTTGAAAAGTCCGTGCCTTTCGGGAATTGCCGCCGTATATCGCGGTTAATACGTTCGTTTGAGCCGCGTTCGCAAGAGGTGTACGGGTGGCAGTAGTAAACCGCCGTCCGCTTGCCGCCATACACCGAGCGTTCCAGCCCCGCGAAGTCGGCAAACTCCGAGCCGTTGTCAACGGTAATTGACTTGAACAGCGAAGAAAACTTTTTGCCGTGCCGCCGTTCGAGCCTGTCAAGACATTGTACGACCGTCGCCGCCTTGCGGTTCGGCATTTTCATTATGATTTCGTATCGCGTTTGCCGTTCGGTCAGCACCAGCAACACGTTGCGGGTGTACTGCTTGCCGACCACGCAATCCATTTCCCAATGCCCGAAGTCGCCGCGCGACAGAACATCGACGGGACGGCGTTCAATGCTCGTACCTTTCGGCGGACGTTTCGCAACCGTCTTGCGATAATGCCTTTGCCGTTGTCCCACGGGTAAATGTTCCGAACGGATACCCATAAAAAGCCCCTGCGCTATGTAACGATACATTGTTGTTTTGCTTATCACCGTTTTGCACGGGCGATTGCGTTTTATCTCTCCGCACACAGCGGCGGGGGAAAGCCTATCCACACAAACCCGTTTTTCGACGTAACGCACAAACTCATAATCGTTGCCGAGTTTCAACGGTGCGCCGTGCGTACTCATGTTCAAACGGTATTTTTCTTCGGCAATGTTCGGACTATATCCCGTAACGTACTTGTAATGCCGTTCTCCGAGCCAATCCGTGTAACTGTACCGCTTGTAGGTATATTCGCCGCGCTTTATTTCGTTATACACCGTCGCAAGACAAACGCCGAGTTGTACGGCAATTTCCTTTTTGTTTAATCCCGCTTTTAAGAGGGCTTCGAGTTGTAACCGCATTGTATAGGTTACGTTCTTTGTTCCTTTCCGTTTCATGTTCCTTTGTTCCGTCCTTTTTCCGTAGTTTCCGTTCATATTGTCCGTAAAAAAGTTCCGTATTTACGCCCGAATTTCGACAGAGAGAGCACACCGCGCCACCTTGTCAATAGACGAGCGGCGGCTGCGCCGCCGTGCCAAGGTGGCGCGGTGTGCAGACCTACCGACAGACCGTTTTTGAGCCGATTTCGCCCTAACCGCGGGCGCGGGCAAGCCTTGCGCCCGCGGTTTTGTCGGCTTCTCTCTAAACATTGCCGTAAATTACGGCAAATCAACACTTTCAGAGCAAGCCGAAAAGCGCCGTATGCAAGCACAGGCGCAACGAACGAACGCTATTCGCCGTAAAAGCAAATTACGCCGATAACGGCGGATTGCAAAGCAAGTCTACGATAGACATTTGCTTATACTTACAGCGCAATATATCGCGTTCCCAATTTACAACGTCATCAAAAAGAATGACTTTGTACGCAAAATCGTTTGTAAGTTCCGTTATTACGTCTTTTTCCGTAAGGTTCAAACAAATTTCCGTCGGCACGCCCCTGCTGTAAACAATCCGTTCATTCGTCTTGCCTATGTATTTCAAGATATAATCCACGCTGTTCCCGTATTCCATTTGCGCTTCCGTTATCTCCTCAAAATCGTTTCGTCCGTAATACTTTGCAAAAAAACTGTTTTCGTTCCGTGTTTGCATTTTTTCCTGCGCCGTGCTGTAATCCGTCTTTTCTGCCAACTTGCCCAGCATTTCGCCGTCGGGGACGTACAACAGCCCGTGAAAGTGTAAACGCCCCGTTTCGGGTGCGCGCTCGAACACGCCCATATACCGCCAACCGCGCCGCGTATGCAAGTTAGACAGGCAACGGCGCAATTTTCGCTTGAATGTTTCTTCATCATGCTTTTCATTGTCATAAGTGAAAGTTACAAAATAATTCCACTTGTTCAAATACGCTTTGCGGCGAAACCGCTTAATGCGGTGATGAAGATTGTTCAACTTGCGCTTGATACGCTCCGCAACGTCCGCTTCGGCAATCTCTTCTTCGGTAAACAGCGAAGAAAGCCCCGAACGGATATATTCCGACATAGGCTTTTCAATCTTCCTGTCGCGCAAGCCCTTATTGTACGCCCGCAAGAATAAATCGTCAAACTGAATATCCAAAGCGGAGCGCACACGCTTTTCCGCGCGCCGTTCGGCAACAGTTTCCGAAACGACACCTTGCGAGCGGAAATACCGTGTTGCAATCAAATGCCGTCCGTCGTGATACACCTTATAAGTCTTCGGCGTTTCAAACGGCAGAGGACAACCCGAAAAATCGTCCTTAATAAAATATCTTGCTACACTCATCGCACAATACCTCCTACAATACACCGCTTCGCGGAGAAGCACCCCTGCGGGGGATTTTGCTATAAAGGGGAAAATCACTTTTTCTGTCGCACCTTACGTTCGTTGGCGCAATCACGCACGGCACACATAACACCTTTGCCGATTTCGTCCCCCGAACGCGCCAACTCGTGATTATCGTCAAAAATCTTTTGTATCAGTCTTTTGCCCTCTTTGTCCATACGGGTATAATCGCGGTATAATATTACACCCAACGTATAACCCGTAGAAAACGGGGTGTCCAGCTTGTCATTATAATCGTATTTTTCTTGAACCGTCCGTTTCATTTTACACCGCCTTTTTGAAAGTGTACTTTCAAAAGCACGTATTTTTTTGTGTGGGCGAAAATCGTTTGACTTCCCGCCCGCAAATATGTATAATATCGGATAAGAAAAGGTTCTGTTGTCCGCCGCAAGGCTTGAACTGTGCGAAAAACGATATATCGGTGCGCGACCTTTTCTTTTTTTTATGTCCTGCTACCTGCGGGGCTTTTTCTTTTTGCTTCCGTCTATAACGGCTTGAACTTTCGGCTTGTCGCTGTCCCTAAACCGCCAGCCTTTCAGCCGCACATTTTCAACGCCTTTATCCACCGTGTCAGGCTTTGGACGTATATAAGCCTTTTCGGGATTGTTCGGTTCGGGATTACCGTCCAACGGAATATTAGATATACCGTTTGTAACGGGCGATTTTGTAATCCCGATTATTTTATATCTCCGCCCGTCTTCGTCGTACACATATTGCGGGTGTCCCGTCAATTGTGCATTTCTGAATTTGCGGAAATGTGCTTGAAATCGTTTCTTTTTATCTGCCACAAATCACCTCATCATATAGTCGCAATCTCATTATTGCGTGTTCGCGGCGGATTGTTTAGCCCGCTCGCGCTCTTTTCGCGCCAACTCTTTTTGATAAAGCCTGTCCGCCTTATCCACTTTGCGGAACTGCCGTTTCATATTCTTGAAAATGTACGCCAAAATCTTTTTGTTGTACTTTTCAGGGACGAAATCGGCGGTATCGAGCGTGAGCGCAAAAGTTTCATAATACTTGACAAGGCAAGTATTTATGAGTTTGTTTTTGTTGTAGTTAATCACGTCGTTTTCCTCCGCATATAGAAGTTGTCGGGCAACTCGTCGTCCATATCCCGCAAATACTTGATATAGCCGTCTATCGTGCCGTTGTTCGGCTCCGCCTGCGCGTAATCGAAATCTTCGTGCAAATGTCCGTCGTAAAACTTCGGCTTGCAATTCTGACTATCGTAACAGGCAAACACGTTATAATCCGCCTTGACGGTTTCTTCGACGTAACAATCCTTGTCTTTCTTTCCGCTTTGCATATAGCGGTCAAAAAGACTGCTATTGTCAATGCGGCGTATCGTCCAAGTCAGACTGCGCACCCGACCGAAACCGTCATACTTGAATTTCAAGCCCATAATCTCGATAAACTGCGAGAGTTCCCGCACGTTTACGTCAATCAGCATAGGGCGTTGCGTATCAAGCCATATATCCAAATCGTTATGCCCGTGTTGCTCGTACCAGCGAGATTGCCAATCGGGGAAGTACACGGACATACGACTATTGAGATACTTTTGCGCTTCGGTAATGCAAATGCACTCGTACGGCAAATTGAAATGCGTTTGCACAAAGTCATTTGCGTAACCCAAGCGATACGGATTGATACGGCGGCTTAAACGGGGGCTGTACCCGAACTTACGCATAACTATATCGTAGTTGGCAGACACGCAATGCACGGGTACGGTTTCCAATCCGTCAAAGCCGTTTTGCCGTTTCAATCCTATTTCCCGCCGCATAGCCGTGTTGCGCGCTTTATCGAACGCCGCCACGTTTGCTATGTGTGTGAGAAAACACGTTTTCCCCGTTCTCGGCGGGGCGAAAATTATCGTTATCATAGTTCACCCGCATTTTTGAAAGTGCACTTTCAAATTGCCGTTAAGAAAACGGCAACCAACCGAGATACGGCTGTAACAACCTTGTCAGCGATAACGCCCACGATTGAATGAAAAATATATCCAACACAACGACGAGCACAACAAGGACAATCATTATCCAGCAAGGCAAATTGCAGATTTTACAGAGCAGAAGCGACAACAGCAACAACCCAAGAATTTCCGCAAGGACTATTATCACGTACGCCCACCAAGCGGGAGGGGCTTCCTCCTGCCAACTTGCGGGCGGCAGACCGTCAGGCGCAATATCCATAGGCGACATAGCAACGCCGATAGTCGTTGAACCTTCACCGTTAGAAAACGTTACGTCGATAATATCGAAATCGAGTTGCACCCACATTTGCGCAAAATAGGCGTTCAAGTCGATATAATCCCAACAACCGAAAGTACCTTGAAACAAAATATCTTCCGTAACGCGTTCATATTCCGTTGCCTGTACGGAAATATATTCGGACTGCTTATAACGGAACAAATACACCGTTTCATTTTTGCTTTCCGCTTCGTTCACATAAGCGCAAAAATCGTCGTAATCGCTTTCGGCAATGTAAAACTTATCGCAAAATTCCGCCTTGCTTGCATAAGCCGCAATATCGCCCGACGTTACAGGCTGAATAGCCGAAACGGAAATATAATTTTCGCTTTTTACGGTAGTTCCGAAAATCCTGTTCCACCCGCTGTCGTCAACGATATTATCCGTCAGTTTATATTCGTCATCGGCGGTAATAGTAACGTCTTCAAACGCACTATCGACCTTATCGAATAAAACGGAACTATATCTTTCGTTCACAAGTTCACCACCATATTGCGCCGTATATGCTTCAAGCCAATCAAACAAGGTTTCGGAAGTTATCACATAATCGCCCGCATTTCCGTTTGCATAAAACAAATAGTAAAGCGTACGAATAAAGTTGTCATAACTTCCCACCAAGTTTGTTTCACCAGCATGATGCCCCGCATACGTGTTATAAGCATAATAGCCAGCATACGGAGCCGTTTCGTCGTCATCACGCAATCCTTCCGCGGCTTTCGTTGCGATTATCGCATACTTAAACGGACTAACGTTATATTCCTCACGAGTACCGCCGTTCACATACTGTCCGAGATATGGCAGAATAGTATCGTAAATCGAACGATTGCCCGTTACCAGCATAGGGGCGGTATAAGCGTTCAACCAAGTAGCGTGAACCGCCGACATTGCGCCGTACGCGGCTATAATATCGTTCGGAACAGAAAAATAAACGGATTGCAGAACATCACGCGTAATGCCGTCGCTATGCGTTCCGTCGGGATAATAGTATGTACTTTCAACGTTAAGCGACAAAGTTTCGTTTTGCGCGTTTTTACAAAGCAACGTACTTTCCGCATTCACGTCCGCGCCGTAACCTTTCGCATATCCCTCGAACGTATATTTTGTGCCGACATAATAACTTTGCGCGCTCGATGAACCGTCCGTTATGAGTTCGATTTCGCCCACGGAATACACACGTTTATTGCTTGCAAGTCCGTCAAAAATCTGTTCCTTTTGTTCTGCCGACAAGAAAACTTTGAACTTCAAGAATAAGCCATCGTAATTCGCGATTTCACACTGATTAAGATAAAGGAGCAAATATTTATTATATTCGCCGCTGTTATCTTCGCCAGCGCGTAAACTTATCGTGTTTAACGTGGAATTTGTCTTGAACTTCAAGCCCTGCGGGTTCCAAACATAGACGTACAACGCATAGTTTCCCTGCATATTACTGTAAAAACTGTAACAATACTCGGCAAACATAAATACTTGCGCTTGCTTGCTCTCGTCAAAAGCGTAATTTGCTATATCAAACGGAACACCGTCTATGGTAGAGTTTTCCAAGTCGTCCATTACGTTAGAACTATCCATTTGCACATCGCCAATGACCGTATCGGCGTACGCAACGGGGGCGGCAGAAAACCCGCCCATAACCGTTGCTACACAAAGTGCAAACAGGACGACCAGCCACAAGAGCCGTTGAAAGTTAACTTTCAAAATCTTTTTCATTTGCACACCTCTTAAAACACAATAGACGGGGGATTGACTGTTACACCCTCAACGAATATAAGGACTTGCCCCATAAACGTGAACGGAATATTTATGCTCCCGTTTTCAAAAGTTACGACAATAGAAAAATAAGGCGTATTTTCCGAAAGCTCATCTATTATCACAACATCACCGCCGTACTTCGTTTCAATTAAATCTTCAACAGAAGTACGCGGCGGGACAGAAACGCAAAATCCGTCGCCGTTTTTTTGCAAAGCAAACAAATCCGAATAATCGTCTAAACTGTCGTTGTCGCTATACAGCGAATGCAACTCATCGCCAAACGAAAATCGAAAATTGTTCGCTTCGTTCGCAACAACTTTTACCGTGTAATCAACATCACCACCCGTCAAAGACCTTACGGCAAATTCCTGCGGCGTATCAGTTTGCAAAGACAATTCAGCGTTGACGGAATTAACATAATATGTTTCGTTGCCATACTGAACAAAATACGTTGCACCCTCACCACGCAAAGTAAAGTAAAGCACAGCACCGACAATGACAATCACGATAATAATTGCCAAAAACCATATCATTACTTTTCCAAAAGTATTGCCCGCTTTACTCATAGTTCACCGCCTTAAAACACAAGAGAGGAATTGCCAAGCGATATACCCGTAACGGAAGCCGAGTTCACAAACTCGGTAATGTTTATATCGGAAGAAACATCGAACGAACTATAAGTGCCCTCAATAGAAACCTTTACAAGAAAAGGTTTCAACAACTCAATAGTCGACGTGCATTGCTGAAAATCCGAAGCGGACAAATTATTCAAATGTGTACCACCTTGACGGGTATCATACCAAAAATCAAAAGATTCAAGATATGCCCTATCAAGAAGAAGTCCTGATTCCGTTATATCTGAAATAATTTCACCATACTGAATCGAGGGAGACATCCAAGAATGCCCACCAAACTTCAAACCATAACCATAATTTGGGTCATCATTTGACAGAGGAGGTGCAAACAATTCAACTTTATAAGAAAAAGTATCTTCCAAAGTATAAACGTCGCTAACCTCGTATTCGAAATCAGTCGCCCCGCCGAAACCTTTACCGTTGACATTTACTTGCCATTTTATATCAGTAGTTCCACCGAGATTAACGGTTACATCACCGAATTTGAGAGTTGCACCCGTAACTTTTTGCGCGTAATCAATCGTACAAGTTGCCGTGGCAAGAGGATTATCACGGGAAACAACCGTAACAACAACCTGTTCGCCAAAGGCTTGCAGACATTCTACGTTTGCGGTCAAGGCACCGTCCGCCGTAGGTGTAACGGTAACATAGTCCGTAACGACCTTATCCGTTGCCCACTCCGAAGACGGATTGACAAACGCAATCTCCCAATCAACGGTTTTATCCGTTGCCGTATCGGGAACTATTGACGCCGTAAGGGTATAGGCTGTTTCCGCTTGCGCACTCACACCGTTTGCCGCAAATTCCGCAACGGGAATTTTTGCAGACAAAAGTTTGATACCGTTTTCAACGGGTGTGCCAATCACCGCGCCGCCGTTATCACTCACAGGCGTTTCCTCGTCGGGCGTTGCAGTCTGTTCTTGTCCGACAGGCGTAAACGATATGTTTCCGTTCTGCCAGAATATCACGCCCACGATAACGCCAGCGACGAGAATAAACGCCAATGCCAGCGCGATTATTTGTAGTGCCGCATTCTTTTTCATTTTCTTTTATCTCCTTGATATTTTTTCGCTTTTTTACAGAGCAACGCATATTCGTATTTGCGATGTTCTTTCATAGCACGGTCAACGGCTTTCAAATCACCGCGCCGTGCCGCATTATCCAAATTGCTTTCGCTCCGCTCGTACAGGTTTTGCAACCTTGTTGCCGACACCGTGCGGGCGAGTTCCTTTTGTTCTCTCGTGAACCGTATCATAGGCGTTACCCGTCGCGTTTCACAACGCCGACTATCACGCCGTCGCCGTCCACAAGATAGCAACTGTCCGCGGGCTTCGCTCTCATCTTCTCTTTCGCGGTGCTTTTCTTACCACGCACGGAGTTCACGCCGTTACGGAAAGACTGCTTTGTCTTGTCATCGGGCAGTTTCACGCGCTTTCCCGCTTTCGCCGCCGCGTACGCGCGCCCCATATGAAACGCTTTTCGTTCTTTGGTCGAATAAGTTTTTTTCGGCATAATCCACCTCTCAAAATTTGATATTACCGCTATCGCGGCGTTTACGCTTTTTTTCGTCACGTTCACGCAACATAGCCGCATATTCACGCCCAATCAAATGCTTATACGTATTATGAACCTTATTTCCGCTCCATTCGGCAACGTTTTCTTTACCGTATATTTCACCGAGCATAACACGTTGGTCGTCATAGTAACAGGCGAAACAACCCGCCTGTACCAATTCTGCACCTTTTGTATAATCCGACTTCGGATAACGCGAAAGAAAACCGCCGTCATATGCGTCTGCGTCCCGTTTCATATTATCCAACGCAGACCGCCCGCCACCTTTCATAGACGGAGAATAATATCCACGAATTTCAGAGCGGATTATCTGTTTTGCCTTTTTCGTCGTACTTTTCGGACGAAAATCTGATGTAAACATCTTCGCCATCGCTATACCTCGTATTACAATAATTTTTGCTTCACGCTCTCGTAACTCTCCGTTACGAATACGCCCGTTTCCTTTCCCTTACCGTCAATTCCCGTTTCGATAAATGTACCGTCTTCGTCCTCAACCACGCCCGTTATTAGCCGTACAGGAAGTAAAACCTTGTCGCCGCTTTCAAACACCGTCAGTTCAATAAATTCCGTCATTTCTCTTGCCCTCGTGTCCTTTGTTTTTTATCACCCTTGCAGGGAGCAACACCCCTTGCAGGGGAGATTAGCCATAAAGAAGACATAAAACGGGATTTCCCGCCCGCTGTTCACGGACGGGACTTTTCCCGTTTCTATCGTTTACGCCGTCGTTTCGGCATTCACCTCAACTGTTCGTATCTCTTTGTTCACCATGTTCATGAGCATGGCGAGCAAGTCAACGTCGCTTTTGTTCGTGGGTTTCACCTCACTTTTCCACAAAACGCCGTCTTCGTCCACGGTGCTAACCGTGTACACGGTGCGGTGTTGTTTTCTTCCGTTGAACTCCGTTACCTCGTCCGTGATGTCAAGTTCCGCTTCGGGGTTGACGTCGAACACAAGGTCAAGGGGAAGATACCCGCCCTTGTCTTTCGGACTGAAATCCACCTTGATTGCACGTCCTCGCAAAGTCCCGCGCAACAGATACTTGAAATACAGTCGTCCGTCGTCTGTCATGTACTGATTGCCGCGCTTGTCGCAGATTGCCTCGCGCCGTATGATGAAATTGCCGTTTGCCATTTCCGCCACAGGTGCCACAGTTGCCATTTTGCTTGCCGTTTGTTCCTTTGCCATTTTTGATTGTTTCTCCTTTGGCAGTAGGTTGCCAGCCTTTTAATTTGCTTTCGCAGACGGGAGCGGGGACGGAGGTTTTCCCCGCTTTATTCCCGTTTCGCCGTACTTTCAACGGCTCGTCAGTGCGATTTAATACATAAAATCATCATTTGCAGGCGTATCACCTTTTACGTATCGCCCATTGCCGCATACGTCATCGCAATCGACAAGGTGATATTTTTTCAATTCGCGGTCATATTCCCCACGAATATAGGTTTTTGTACCTTTCTTTCCCGTTAATCGGATAAAATCACCTTTGTGAAAATCACGCACCGTAACATATCCTTTCGGGTCAGTGTTTCGTTTCTTTTTTGTCGGTTTGCTATCATGCTATCAAAGGGATATAAAAGCATACTGCACCTCACTCTTCCTCATGCATAGGTTCGTTACAGTCCATGCACATGATGTTCACGCGCTTTGTCGCCCTGACGGATTGACCGCAACACGGGCATACGTATTTGCGCGTGGACGTTGTTTTGACCGTTTGCCCTTTCATAACAGGCAAGCGATATATTACCGTAGAGGGATTTTCCGTTGTAAAAGAGGTTATTTTTGCCGCCGTTTCGTCGGTCAACGTAGTATGCGACCAGCCGATTTTCGGCACGCACTCAACGTTAAGCCCGTGTGCTTCGGCTATCTTTTTGAACAGTCGGTTATGATAATTTCCCGAACGCGACGTGTCTTTCATTTCGTGAACCGTCGCATATTGATGACACATTTCGTGAATGAGTGTTGCCGCAATTTCGTTGATAGGGCGGTGCAACTGTTGCGCCGTCATGTTCAATTCGTGTTCGCCGTCGTCTTCGCCGTTCTCTTTCCAAACCTTGCCGAGCGACCACCAACCATTCGTTTTATTGCGCTCGTCCGTCTGAACCGTGATAACAGGCTTTACAAGTTCGCCGCCGAACAGTTCGGCATTTGCAAAGTCGTATAACTTGCCGAGATACGCGACCGTTTCAATGTACTTTTCCGTTCCGTTTTGCATTGTTTCGCTTCTCCTTTAATGAAAAATCGTACCGAGCAGCGTTCCTTTACTGTTCGATACGATTGTAAAACTTTACGATTTAATAGATTAAGCAAATAACCTTGTTCAAACGGTTGACAAAAAATAGTTAAAATGCTAAAATAACACTTGCGACTGTGGGCGTATTTCTTTTTTCGCGCCCTTTTGCCGCAAGTGTTTTTGTTTTTTTCTTGAAAAAGGACGCCATCGAAAGCCTTATGGCGAATCCGTGGGGTTGTCCTCAGATCACGGAAATTTCTTTCGTCAGCTCGAAAGAAATTTCGTGAAGAAAAACTCACGGCAAATCGCAGCCGTCTCGTTCGGCGAGATTTGCGTGAACGAAGAGTCCATTTTATTCGGATTCCTGAAAAAGCAAAAATCACACTTTTTGCTTTTTCCCATCGCGCCGCACGGGCGGCGGAAGGAAAGAGGATGAATTTGGCGCATTCCTCAATAGGGGAAGCCCTAAAGATGCGCCAAAGAAGGAGAAAACGATGCCGAGGGCATTGCCCGAACATTGTTGTCTCCTTAAAATCACGGCAAATCGCAGCCGTCTCGTTCGGCGAGATTTGCGTGAGATTTAAAATTTCTGCGCAAGCAAAACCGCGCTTTTGCGCCCGCGCACCCCATTTGCCGTGAGGCTTATGCAGGAAAGGTGAAGGGGCGCGCGTACAAAAAGGTGTGCCCTGAAAAGGCGCGCCCCGAGGAAAACCTCCGCGGCCAGCGAAAGCGTGCCCGTGGGGTTGTCCTCAGATCACGGAAATTTCTTTCGTCAGCTCGAAAGAAATTTCGTGAGACAAAATTTTTGCTTTCTTAAATTGCGTAAGGGCAATTTTAAGATAAATTTCCATTCTTACAAGGAGGTAAAAAATGCCTACAATCAACCAGCTCATCAAGCACGGCAGGGAACAGCGTGCGGAAAAGAGCAAAACTCCTATCATGAGTGCTTGCCCGCAGAAGAGAGGCGTCTGCCTTTCCGTTTCCACCACGTCCCCCAAAAAGCCTAACTCGGCTCTGCGTAAAATCGCAAGGGTGCGCTTGACGAACAAACAGGAAGGTACCGTTTACATTCCCGGCGAAGGTCACAATCTCAACGAGCACAGCTCCGTCCTCATTCGCGGCGGCCGTGTGCGCGATCTCCCCGGTGTGCGTTACCATGTCATCCGCGGTGCTCTGGATACCGCAGGCGTTGCCAAGAGAAGGCAGGCCCGTTCCAAGTACGGCGCAAAGCGTCCTAAGTAATTTTTAGCACAAACTTCGGCGGCAGCGGCCGCAAACATCCTACTTGTCGGTCATTTATCTTAAAAGATACCCCGATCAAAAGTAGGCAGTATGCCGCAAGGCAGAAGGTTCGCTACTCCTTTTAATAATAGGGGAGCAAGCGATAGCTGTACTGAAGGGTATTCACCCTTACACAACCTCAGCGGGCGTTCCCAAGCGGGGAACGTCTGCGGGACAATCAATTTAAGGAGGACAACATCATGCCCAGAAGAGGCAATGTACCTAAGAGAGACGTACTGCCCGATCCCGTATACGGCAGCAAGGTTGTTGCAAAGCTCATCAACCAGATCATGCTGGACGGCAACAAGGCTACGGCACAAAAAATCGTTTACGACGCATTCGACATGATGCGTGAAAAACTCGGCAAAGAGCCGCTGGAGATCTTCAACCAGGCGATGGCAAACGTCATGCCTGTGCTCGAAGTCAAGGCGCGCCGCGTCGGCGGTGCAAACTACCAGGTTCCTATCGAGATCCGTCCCGAAAGGCGCCAGACCCTCGCCATCCGCTGGATCGTCATCAACACGAGAAAGCGCAGCGAGCGCGAAATGTCCAAAAAACTTGCAGCGGAGCTGATGGACGCGTACAACAACGCGGGCGGTTCCGTCAAGAAAAAGGAAGATACGCACCGCATGGCGGAAGCGAACAAAGCGTTCGCGCATTTCAGATTTTAACGGAAGGAGTGGAATATGCCCAGACAATACGGTCTTGACGTTACAAGAAACATCGGTATCATGGCGCACATCGACGCCGGTAAAACCACTACGACCGAGCGTATCCTGTTCTATACGGGCAAGACGCACAAACTCGGCGAAGTGCACGAAGGCGCTGCTACCATGGACTGGATGGTTCAGGAACAGGAGCGCGGGATCACGATTACTTCCGCCGCTACCACCTGCACCTGGAAAGGTCACAGGATCAACATTATCGACACGCCGGGCCACGTCGACTTCACGGTCGAGGTGGAGCGCTCTCTGCGCGTTCTCGACGGCGCTGTCGCAACTTTCTGCGCAAAGGGCGGTGTGGAACCGCAGTCTGAAACCGTCTGGCGTCAGGCGGACAAGTACAAAGTTCCCCGCATTGCGTATGTCAACAAAATGGACATCAACGGCGCCAACTTCGACAACGCCGTCAAGATGATGCGCGAACGCCTCGGCACGCGCGCCATCCGCATTCAGCTTCCTATCGGCAAGGAAGACACCTTCAAGGGTATTATCGACCTGGTCAATATGAACGCGGAGATCTACAAGGACGATCTCGGAAAAGACTTTGAAAAGACGGATATCCCTGCGGATATGATGGACGAAGCAAAGAAATACCGTGCCGAACTTGTGGAAGCAGTCGCCGAGCAGGACGACGAGCTGATGGAAAAATACTTTGAGGACGGCGACCTGTCCGTGGAAGATCTGAAAAAAGGTCTCCGCAAAGCGACCATCGCCATGGCCATCACGCCCGTTCTGTGCGGATCTTCTTATCGTAACAAGGGCGTTCAGTTCCTGCTGGATGCCATCATCGACTATCTGCCTTCTCCTTTGGACGTCGACCACGTCAAGGGTATCAACCCCAACACGGGCGAAGAAGAGGAGAGGAAAACTTCGGACGAAGAGCCTTTTGCAGGTCTTGCATTCAAGATCGCGGCAGACCCGTTTGTCGGAAAACTCGCATTCTTCCGCGCTTATTCGGGCGTTCTGGAAGCGGGCTCTTATGTCTACAACAGCACCAAGCAGAAGAAAGAACGTATCGGACGTCTGCTGCAGATGCACGCAAATCACCGCGAAGAGATCCCGATAATCTATTCGGGCGATATCTGCGCCATCGTCGGCCTGAAAGAGACCACCACGGGCGACACGCTCTGCGACGAAAAATATCCTATCGTTCTCGAACAGATGGAATTCCCCGAACCCGTTATCAAGGTCGCCATCGAACCCAAGACCAAAGCAGGTCAGGAAAAGATGACGATGGCTCTCATCAAGCTGGCGGAAGAGGATCCTACGTTCAAGACGTACACGGATACCGAAACGGGCCAGACCATCATCGCCGGCATGGGCGAGCTGCACCTGGAGATCATCGTCGACCGTCTGCTCCGCGAATTCAAAGTGGAAGCCAACGTCGGTAAGCCGCAGGTCGCCTATCGCGAGACCATCCGCAAGGCTGTGGACGCGGAAGGAAAATATGTCCGCCAGTCCGGTGGTAAAGGTCAGTACGGTCACTGCAAACTGCGTCTCGAACCTCTGGAACCGGGTACGGGTTACGAATTTGTCGACGAAACGGTCGGCGGATCCATCCCGAAGGAATATATCCCCGCAATCGACAAAGGTATCCAGGAAGCGGCGAAGAACGGCTTCCTCGCAGGTTACGAAGTGGTTGACTTCCGCGCCGTCGTTTACGATGGTAGCTACCATGAAGTCGACTCCTCCGAAATGGCGTTCAAGATCGCAGGCTCCATGGGCTTCAAGGAAGGCATGAAGAAGGCGAACCCCGTCCTGCTCGAACCGATGATGAAAGTGGAGATCGTCACCCCCGAAGATTACTTCGGCGATCTGATGGGCAACGTTTCTTCCCGCCGCGGCACGATCACGGGTACGGAAGACCGCAACGGCGTCAAGGTCATCGACGCAACCATCCCTCTGTCCGAAATGTTTGGTTATGCAACAGACCTCCGTTCGCGCACGCAGGGCCGCGGTCAGTTCACCATGCAGTTCTCGCATTATGCGGAAGTGCCTCGCTCCATCTCCGAAAAAATTATCGGCGAGCGCGGCAAAAAAGCTGAATAATCATATCCCATGCGCAGGTTTTTGAAAATTTTTTTGAAAATTTGCGCAAAAAGATTGATTATCTTTGTAATTTACGATATAATTATACTTGCTTGTAAAGCACGTTATCTTAAGTAAAATGATAGATAGCTGCGAGAGCCGGGATTCCTCGGTGCACAAGTTATCATTTTAAAAATAAAAATTTTTTGGAGGAACGAAAATGGCTAAGGCTAAATTCGACAGAAGCAAACCCCACGTTAACGTCGGCACGATCGGCCACGTTGACCACGGCAAAACGACTCTGACCGCAGCTATCACGATGGTTATGGCTGCCAAAG